>Ga0255781_10000518_pt1 | contig 30829 bp, 34 predicted proteins | sample 101ome_21_FD_179979 | JGI IMG/M metagenome (GOLD analysis project Ga0255781, IMG submission 179979) | Coastal salt marsh microbial communities from the Groves Creek Marsh, Skidaway Island, Georgia - 101413BT metaG (version 2) | ecosystem: Environmental > Aquatic > Marine > Intertidal zone >... | reverse complement strand
ACTACTTGGTATGGCTTTACGTCAGGCCAAGCTCTTGGCTAATGAGTAATTTCACCAAATTAATGGCTCAAGCCGCCGCTGGAGTTGGCGGGGGTGACTTTTATCCATATACGGTGGATAACTCTGTGAAGTTTGATGGCAATGCTCACTTAACAAGAACTTTTGGTACTGCCACGGACAGGAAAAAATTTACTATTTCATGCTGGGTAAAAAGAACAAATTTTACTCAAAGTTTACAGACTCTTTTATCAACTGTTGTAGTATCTGCGGCTGGAGAAGAATATCTTGGTTGGTCTGGAAACTATTTTCGTTATTACAATGGGTATTATGGTAATCCTAATAGAAATTCAGGAGAAGTAGATAGAGATGGTAGTGCGTGGTTTCATCTTTTTATTGCAGTAGATACTACGTTAGCTACAACTGCTGACCGTATAAAGATATATAAAAACGGGGAACTACTATATATAAATAATACTGCTGGCCCTACACAAAATTCTAATCAATATATTAACAGTGCGCAAAGTCATAGGATTGGTTATTTTGTATCTATTGGAGGTTCTTATTACCTGCATGGATATTTAGCAGACTTTGTGTTTACTGATGGGACTGCGTATGCCCCTACAGATTTAGGTCAATCTAAGAATGGTGTGTGGATACCCAAAGACCCCAGTGGTTTAACTTACGGCAATAACGGCTTTTGGTTAGACTTTTCAAATTCTTCCTCACTCGGAACAGATGCTAGTGGGAATGGTAATAACTGGACATCTTCAGGATTGTCAAGCACCGACCAAATGATTGACACACCGACCAACAATTTTATGGTTGGTAACACATTAGTAGCTCATACCAACAATCAGCAGTATGCAAAAGAAGGCAATTTGGAGGCATATTGTTGGGATCAAATTAATTATGGTCAGGGTCTTCCTAAATCCGGCAAATGGTATTTTGAGTTACAAGGAGTAAATACTTACAATGCAGGTGGGTATGTTTTATATCCCGGTGTTGTGGTGGGATTGCCCAGTTCAAGTCAAAATAATTGGTCTTCAGATGGTTTAACTCAATTAATCTATATGATTTTTAATAACCCACAGCAACCATCAAGAGTATATTCTAATGGCTCATGGTCTACTACATCCTCTCAAGGAGCATACGGGTCAATACCAAATAATACTGTTATTGGTTTTGCAATAGACATGGATAACGGGCAAATAGATTCTTATGTAGGCGGTACTCTTGACCATCAACTTACCTTAACCGCAGCACAATTAGCTACAAAAGATGTTCGCTTGGTTATGCAGGGGGCGTCTAATACGGGTGTTTACAACATATTGGATTTAAACTTTGGGCAGAACGGAACCTTTAATGGACGTAAAACTGCGCAGGGTAACTCTGATGAAAATGGCTACGGTGACTTTTACTACACACCGCCTACTGGGTATTTAGCTGTTTGCTCACAGAATATGCCAGAACCTACCATCGGGCCTAATAGTGATACAACGTCTGGTGAGAACTTTAATACTGTGCTTTATACAGGTACAGGCTCCGCTAGAACTGTTACTGGCGTAGGCTTTCAACCTGATTGGTTATGGATTAAGAAAAGAAGTGCAGCAGAAAATCATGCTTTATATGATGTTCTTAGAGGCCCAACAAAACGTCTTGAAAGTAATAACACTAATGTGGAAGACGCTGAAACTGGTGGAGTGTCTTCTTTTGATAGTGATGGTTTTTCTATATCAGGTGCTAGTGATAGGTCAAACACAAGCGGAGCGACTTATGTAGCATGGAACTGGAAAGGAAATGGCTCTGGTGTATCCAACACAGACGGCTCTATAACATCTACTGTTTCTGCTAACACTGATGCTGGGTTTAGTATTGTTGGTTATACTGGGAATGGTACTGATGGTGCTACGGTTGGTCACGGTTTGGGCATTACGCCAGACGCTATTATTCTTAAAAACAGAGATGACGGCACTTACAACTGGCGTGTTTATCATAGTTCACTTACTTCTGGTCACATCTTGGGTTTGGATAGTAGTGCTGCATCTGTACTGGGGTCATCTGGAAATGCAGGATATATTAGTGCTGTATCTTCAAGCACCTTTACACTTACACAATCTGGAGCGGCTGGATTAGCTGCCGTTAATGAAAATAGCGAAGATATAGTAGCCTACTGCTTTGCAGAAGTAGAAGGGTTCTCAAAGTTCGGCTCCTATACAGGCAATGGCTCCTCAACTGACGGCCCCTTCATCTACACAGGTTTTAGACCTGCTTGGATTATGGTTAAGCGAACAGACACTACTGGCAACTGGCTAATAATAGACACAGCTAGAGATACATATAATGTAGGAACAAAATATGTCTATGCCGATTCTAGCGACTCAGAACAATCAAACGGTGCGTGGGACTATTTATCTAACGGCTTTAAAATAAGAAATACATACGCTAATGATAACGCATCAGGCGGTTCATATATATTCATGGCATTCTCAGAAATGCCGTTTCGTTATTCAAACGCAAGGTAAACAACAATGAGATACTACGACATTACTAATTCGGCCATAGTCAGCGAGAGACAGATTCTCAAGGCTAACCCGAACACCAGCTTTGCGTTGCCTCTGAGTGATGCTGCTCTGGCTGGTCTAAATATGGCTGTGCTTCAGGAAGATACGCGCCCAAGCTACGATGCAGATACGCAGACAGTCATTGAGGGTGCTGTTGAGGAACGCGAAGGCTCTTACTTCCAGACCTACAGCGTCCTTGACCGCAGTGCTGATGCTATAGCCAATGACTTAGCTAACGCTAAAGCTAACAAACGCGCACAGCGTAACCAGAGACTGACAGAAACTGACTGGGCTATCCTGCCTGACTCACCACTGAGCGATGCAGACAAGACTATCTATCAGAACTACCGTACTGCACTGCGCGACGTACCGGCACAGGATGGTTTTCCTGACAATGCGTTACCAGAAGGCCCAGATCAACAGCCTTACGCCTCTTGGACATACAATAGCACCAGTTTTGTATGGGAAGCCCCGATAGCCAAGCCGGACGGGGAGCACACTTGGGACGAAGATGCGTACCAAGAAGATAATACTCAGGGATGGGTATCCATAGGATGATCCTAAATGATAGAAGTTGTAGCCGCTCTGAGTGCGGCAAACTCAGCGTTCAATGCGCTAAAAGCTGGGATACAGAAAGGTCAAGAAATACAGGATATGGCAGGTACCCTGTCTAAGTTTTTTGAAGCCAATGACCAGATTAGCGAAGCAAACATCGAGAATGAGGAGACATCCACTACAGCCAAACTTATTGTTGGAAAAAGTATTGATGAGCAAGCCCTTGAGATTGCCCTTGCGAAGCGAAAAGCAGCTCAGATGGAAAAAGACCTTAGAGAGTTGCTTATATATACCGGCGAAGGTGATACGTACCGAGAAATGCTTAAACAACGTCGGAGGCTTAGGCAAAAGAGACTAGAGCAAGCTAGGGCCGCAGCAAAGCGTAAAAGTGATATTATTGATATTGTAGTAGCTATAGTGGGCCTAAGCGTAGTAGTTGGGGCTTGTATTTTTATGATAAGTTTAATGGCGGAAGTAAGCGCTAAACCAAATTTTTATTTATAGGAACACGTCATGGCAACCCAGAAAGAACCAGCCAAAAAAGTAGCTAAAAAGAAAGTGGCTAAAAAGAAAGTGGCTAGGAAATCATCTCCAAATCAGAGAATGGACGTACATGAAGCGGAGTGTGCGCTAAGATACAAGCGCATCGAAGAACTACTGGGTGAAAGTAACGATAAGTTTAACAAGCTCGAAAAGATAGTTTGGGGTGTATACCCTTTTGTAATTTTATTGTATGCAGTTGAAAAATTTGGCGGATAGGAGAAAAACATGAGTATATTCAAGAAGATAGGTTCACCTTGCTGGAAGTTAGTACAGAATTGCACCCATGAGCAACTGGGTATGATCGTCAGCGGTATTGTATTGGTCATGGTCGTACTGGCTGTCCTATGAAGTTTGGCAAACTAAAAAGTCTGGTTGGTGCTATTGCCCCAACAATCGGCGCTAGTCTAGGTGGGCCGTTAGGCGGTACAGCCGGGAAGGTTATTGCTGATGTCCTAGGATGTGAGCCGACACCAGAGCAGATCGGTAAAGCAATGCAGTCGGCTACCCCCGAACAGCTTGCAGAAATCAAGAAAGCCGAGATTGCCTACAAAGAACGTATGGCAGAGCTAGAAGTAGATGTATTTGAACTAGAAAACCAAGACAGACAGGATGCTCGTTCAAGGTTTGCATCGGATTACACAAGCCGAATACTAGCCATAGCAATGACGTTTGGCTTTTTGATGTACATTTACATTGTAACCATAGACCCGGAAGGGCACCCAATGGAGCTAGTAAACTTAATTCTAGGTTATCTAGCAGCTCAGATAAGCCAGATTAGCAGCTTCTATTGGGGCGGGAGTCACGAGCCTAAAGATGACTAAACTACTTGAAATGCTAAAGAGGCACGAGGGGGTAGAGAAACACGTTTACCTAGATACTGAGGGTCTTGAGACTATTGGCGTAGGTAGAAACATTTCAAAAACAGGTTTGGGTTTATCTGATGATGAGGTAAACTACCTGTTACAGAACGATATTTCCCGCGTAATCAACGAGTTAAGCGGTGCATTTCCTTGGTTTTCTGGGTTAAATGAAGCCCGCAAAGATGCCATGATTTCGTTAGGATTCAACCTAGGTTTACCAAGGTTGCTCAAGTTTAAAAACGCTTTAGAATCAATGAGTTCTGGCGATTTTGAAGAGGCTGCTGAACATTTCTTGGACAGTAGATGGGCAACGCAAGTGAAGGGTAGGGCTATTGAATTGACTGACATGATTAGGTCTGGGGAATATGCCGGTACAAAAAATCCAGTTTAAGCCCGGAGTTGACCGGGAAACTACCCGATACAATGCCGAAGGTACATGGTATGAGACGGACAAAGTCCGTTTTCGTCGTGGTATGCCCCAAAAGATAGGTGGTTGGGAGCGTATCTCTACAAGTACGTTTCTGGGTGTATGCCGTTCTCTGTTTAACTGGGCTACGCTAAGTGGTCAAAACTTAATATCCGTCGGTACTAACATCAAATACTACATAGAGCGTGGTGGTGCTTACTACGACTCTACCCCCTACCGAGACATTACCGCTGCTGGCGATGCTACATTTGCTGCCGTCAATGGGGATGCAACCATTACGGTTACTGAAGTAGACCACGCCGCAAATGCAGGGGATTATGTAACTTTTTCTGGTGCTGTATCTCTGGGCGGTAATATTACCGCAGATGTCTTAAACCAAAACTACATTGTAGCTACTGTAGTAGACGCAAATAACTTTACTATTGAGGCCGTCGACACCTCTGGTGCAACGGTACTGGCTAACGCTTCAGACACCGGCAACGGTGGCTCTTCTGTTGTTGCCTCATACGAAATCTACCCCGGAGCCGAATATGCCGTACCATTTACGGGTTGGGGTGCCGGTACATGGGGTTCCAGCACTTGGGGTACTGGCGGAACTACTAACACGACTATACGGCTATGGAGCCAAGCTAATTTTGGCGAAGACCTGATTCTGGCTGATCGTGGAGGTAATGTTTACACTTGGGATGCCAGCACTGGGGCGGTTACAGGCAATAGAGCCACGATCTTATCTGATGTTGTAGGGGCGGATGCAAGTACACCTACGATAGTTAATTACGTTACTGTATCTGACATATACCGTTTTGTTATCTGTTTTGGATGCAATGACTATGGTAGTTCTATCTTAGACCCAATGCTTTTACGGTGGTCAGACCAAGAGGACTCGCTTACTTGGGCACCTTCAGCTACTAATCAAGCCGGTAGTCTACGCCTTTCCAATGGTAGTGAAATTATTACAGCCCTACAGTCTAGGCAAGAGTTACTTATATGGACAGATGCAGCTTTGTACAGTATGCAGTATCTGGGTGCCCCAGAGGTGTGGGGGGCTAATTTGCTAGGTAGTAACACGACTATAGCTAGCCAAAACGCTGCTGTTTATGCTAATGACGTTGCCTACTGGATGGGCACAGACAAGTTCTATATGTACGACGGTATAATCAAGACCCTACCTTGCTCTATCCGTAGCTACATTTTTGACGACTTTAACCAACAGCAGAGAGATCAGGTTATTTCTGGTACTAATGAGCGATTTACTGAAATATGGTGGTTCTACTGCTCTTCCGGCTCAACTACGGTAGATAAATACGTCATATATAACTATGGTGAAAACGCTTGGTCTTATGGAAGTCTAGCTAGAACTGCTTGGCTTGACTCTGATTTACGTGACCTACCCCTTGCCGCAACATATAGTAACAATCTTGTAAAACATGAAACTGGCTACGATGACAAGGAAACCGGCACGGTAAACCCAATTACAGCTACGTTAGTATCAGCAGAGTTTGATTTAGATGACGGCGACAGGGCTATGTTTATATCTCGTGTCCTACCTGACGTTACTTTTGAGGGGTCTACTACGTCTTCACCAGCAGTAACTATGACCATATCACCCCTGACTAACTCAGGTTCTGGGTATAAATCACCGCTTTCCGAAGGTGGAAACAGTGCAGCTACTGTAACGCGTACAGCTACTGTGCCTATTGAAAAGTTTACAGGGCAGGCTTATGTGCGTCTCAGAGGCCGTCAGATGGCTTTTAAGGTTGAGTCTACGGCAGAAGGGGTAGCGTGGAAACTAGGTGCTACACGCTTCGATATGCGTCCTGATGGCAGGAGAGGCTAATGAGTGAAGCCTTAATTAACAGAACTCCGCCCCCAGCCCTACCAATACCGGGCGATAACATAGATAAGCGGTATATAGACTCACAGAATAACGTGCTTAGGTTGTATTTTGGGAATATATCTAACGCGGTAAATAACGTCACAGGGCACTTGGGTGGTAGGTTTTTAGATATATCTAACGCGCTTTTCTACTCTACTGTAGACCAAACCGCAGCTGCCATAAACACAGGCTACACAGTTCAATTTGAGAATACTTATTTAAATCATGGTGTTACAATAAACGGCGGGTCTAGCTCACAGATAACCGTAGAATACTCAGGTATATATAATTTCCAGTTTACTGGGTCTGTGTATAGTGTCTCTGCGTCGCCTAAGAATGTGTACTTGTGGATTAGGCGTAACGGTACTGATATTGGATACTCCACTAAGCAGTACGTATTGTCCGGCTCTGGGGACGCCGTCCCGGTAACGTGGAACTTTAATATAGATATGACCGCAGGACAGTATTTGGAGATGGTATGGGCTACTTCCGATACGACAGCCATTCTTGAAGCCGCCGCGCCGTCTAGCCCCCACCCCGGTATACCGTCTGCTGTTATGGCGGTTAGTCTAGTATCAGCGTTGCCTGACACGCTGCCCACTCCTCCATAGGTGATGTTATGAAGAAATTTAATGCAGGCGGCGCACCTCAATACACAATGGATGTGACTTACGATCCTAGCCCTTCTGGGGGATTTTCTCGTTTAGATCGTAGGTCGGATGTATACGCTGGAAGCCCCGGTACTCTTAGTGTGGGTGAAATGGAGCAAGAAGCTAACTTACGTGCAGATATATTAGCAGAGTTAAGTGAACCATTACTTACCCCAGAAGAAAAAGCACGACGCGAAGCTGCCGCTAAAGCAGAACAAGAGCAGAATTTATTAGAAGAAATAGCTAATGCTCAAGCTGATTTAGAGAGGACGTACGCAACAAAGCCAGAAACAGGTAGCTTAGACGATTATTTTGACCGTGTAGGTAAACAAAGAGATTACCTTAGGAGTTTAACCCAGAGAGCTAGAGACGCTGGTTTAAAAGTACCGGGCACTGGGTTTTTTGACTCCGTAGGTCAGGTGTTAAGCAGAGCTTCTGATTATACGGGTATACCCCTTCCTGACCTTGTAACCGGTGGCCCCGGTGGACTTACTGGTGTTTGGGGTACGCCATCAGGAACACCTGTAGGCACTAAAGCAGTACCGAGAACTGCTGGGTCTACTTATAGCGGTGGCCCTATGAGAGCGGGTGTACTTACTGGTATTCCTGCTATAGACATACTTTTAAGTAAAAGCTCCCAAGAAGGTGGGTTTTTTGAAATACCCGACATAGAAGATATTGGTGAAATACTTAGGGGTGGTGGTGCCCCAGCCCCCGGAACACAAACTTTTACCGGTGACACAACCGGTAACGACAAAAAAACTAAATTTGGCGTAGACGGTAAAACACCTATTGATGACAGTAAAACACCTACTGATGACAGTAAAACACCTACTGATGACGACGCTAAAACACCTATTGATGATAAAACACCTACTGGTGGTGGCGATAAAACTCCGACCCCTCCCGGTGGCAACCTAAATGAAACCCCTACCGGTGGCAGTGACGAGACTCCTGCCGATGACGAAACTCCTGCTGGTGAAGGTGCTGGTGGTGCTGGTTACGGGCAAGGTATTGGGGTAACTACAGGTGCGCCGGGGCCGACTGTAGATATAGACTACTTATACGATATAGCAGGAAGTAGTATATTCAATCCTGCTATGGGTAAAACTGAAGAGAAAGACGAAGAAAAGAACAAACGTGGCCCCTACGTTTACGCGAATATGGGTGGTATGATACGGAATAACTACGACTTGACAGACGAAATATTGCGTTTGTTGCGGAGAAGACATGGGTAATTTTGAAAAAGGATTAGCGGTACTCGGAGGTGCACTTGCTGGTGCGTTTGGTGGTGGCTCTGATAATAAAGGCTCTCAAGGATATACCGGTGGTATACCTGAACTAACGGCTCAAAGAGAGCAAGTTCCCGGTGCATTTGACCCTACAGGCAGGCGTCCCGGCGAAGCGGGTAGACGTTATTTTACCGATGTGCAGTACACCCCGAAAACAAACGCCGAAGGTATCCAGACTGTTATGGGTGGAGATTATCTTGCCCAATTAAACGCTAATGCACTTGCTAGGCAACAACAGCAACAAGAGCAAGGTTTAGGCTTACTATCTTTATTTACTGGCGTAGGTGTAGATGAATTACCCGACTACTTTAAAAACCGTGGTATCACCAAAACCATAAGTGATCCGCAAACACCACAGACACCTACAGGCCCAACAGACGCAGAAATAAGTACAGCCGTAAAGGGTATAAAAGAGCAGTACGGTATGACCCCTGCTGGATACGAACGCATGATAAAGGCCATGACAAACTATGGTGTGTCCCCAGATAGACTTGCAGGGATTATTGGTGTTCCAGTAGATACAATTCGTGGATACGTAAACGATTACTACAACAAAACTGGTGTGTTTGCGCCTACACCAAAATTACCAGAACTAGATGTAGAACCCCCAATAATATCTGACCCGGTGGAAGCCTTTGAGGATAAGCCGGTAGATGATTTTAGTTCGCTCCCAGATGTAAAAGAGCCTCAAGTATCAGACGCGCAGATACGAAAAGCAGTAGAAACAGTGCAAGCGGGTACTGGTACAAATCAAGAAAAGTACGAACGCGTTATCAAAGCTATGGTAAATAACAACATATCTCCAGAGCGTGTATCGGAAGTTATGGGTATACCACTAAGCAACGTACAACGCGTTTATGATAAGTATAAAAACTTTGCTGGTGGTGGCCTTGCATCGCTGGGTAAAGGTTATTATCTGGGTGGCTCTACTGACGGTATGGCGGACAAAGTACCGGCAACTATTGACGGTGCGGAACCGGCTCGGCTTAGTGATGGCGAGTTTGTAGTACCGGCTGATGTAGTAAGTCACTTAGGTAACGGTAATTCAGATGCCGGAGCCAAACAGCTGTATTCTATGATGGACAGAGTCCGCAAAGCCCGTACAGGGACAACCAAACAGGGTACTGAAATAAACCCACGTAAATACTTAGGGTAAGGTTGACATGAAAAAATATCAAACAGGTGGTATGTCTACTGCTAATGTAGACCCAATGGCAGGGCAGGTACTTGGTCAGTCCTCTTCCCTTTCTCCTTGGGCGGGGCCGTACGTTACTCAGATGCTCGGTAAGGGCGCTGCTCTTGCAAATATGCCCTACACCGCATACGAAGGCCCGCTCACTGCCGGAGAATCTGGACTACAGCAACAGGCGTTTCAGGGCTTGGCTAATCTTGCAGTACCTACCGCTTCTACCGCAGGGTCTTTTACCGCTCCGGGTGTGGCTCAACAGTACATGAACCCATATATGGATATGGCGCTTCAACCGCAAATGGATGAGGCGCGTCGTCAATACCAGATAGAACAGCAGAATCTACAAAGTAGATATGGTAGAGCCGGTGCGTATGGTGGTGGTCGTCAGGCCGTAGCCGAATCCGAGTTATCAGGCGGATTACAAAGAAACCTTGCCAACATATATGGCACAGGGATGCAGCAAGCCTACGACAGAGCTGCTGATTTGTTTAACCAAGAGCGTCAGTATGGATTAAGTGCGCTAGGTCAGCAGTTAGGTGCGGGTGCACAGCAACGCGCTATAGAGCAAGAAGGTATACTGGCTGACATTGCTCAGTTTGAACAGGAACGTGACTACCCATATAAACAAGTACAGTATATGCAGTCATTACTACAGGGACTTCCAATAAGCACACAGTCATACCAGTACGCAGAACCAAGCACTTTTGCATCTGCTTTAGGTGGAGCTACAGGTATTGCTGAGTTAATAAACTTACTTAAGTAAAGGTATTACGAGATGATGGGAATAGATAGGCAAATACAAGCTCGTATGGCGTTGGGTGAGGATCGCTTACGGCAAGAGTATGCTCTGAACCAACAGACTATAGACCTTCTTGCGTTACAGCAAATGGCTAGGCAAAGAGAAGCCAATACTAAAGCTATACAAGCTAGTTTGCAGACTAATCCCGCCACGGTAAAGGATCAGTTAGAACAACAAGAACTAGAAGCTAACAGACAGGGTATAGCTGCGATGATGCCGGGTGTACAGATGCAGGGGCAGCGTATGGCCCAAGCACAGGCGCGTAAAGCTGCGGGTTTAAGCCAACTCCCTTCTCCTAACATGGCTCGTATGGCTGGTGGCGGTATCGTTGCGTTTGATGAAGGTGGCGAAGTAACAGAAGAAGACGAAGGTGGTTTTATGCAAGTAGCTTCTGATGTTGCAGACTGGGCTACTGATAATCCTGCGGATGCTATCTCTATGGGTCTTATGTTTATACCGGGTCTTGGTTGGGGTACAGCAGCCGGGATACGTGGACTTGGTGCCTTGGCTCGCTTTGGCAAACCTATAGTTCAAAAATATGGGCCTAGGGTTTTAGAAACGATGAGAAAAGGCGCTCAAGCAACAGTTACTAAGCCTACTACTAAACTAACTAAGGCTGGTACACCACTAAGAAACCCCCCAGTAAGAGGGCCGGGTGGAAAAATGCAGTCGGGTGGGGTGAAAAGAGAATTCTCTCCCATGAGGACTTCTTTTACCACTGGTGCTGGCCTAGGTATTGGAAATGCGCTTTTCGGAGATGAGGAAGAAACCGAAGCGCCAGTACAGGATGCTGTACAGATGCTAGAAGAAACGCAGACTTCCCAAGACTTAATAGATGATTTTGCGGAACAAGATAAAGTTGCCCAAGATTATAGAGCGGCTATGGTTGAAGCCGAAAATGTAGCTAGACAAGCAGAGCAGATAGAAGACCCAGAGGAAAAACAGAACTTTATAGTACGTGGTATTTCCGCTATAGGTAGCATATTTGATTTGGATGACGAAAAGTTTGACCAACTTATGGCTTGGGGTACTGGTGCAGCAAGCGGTACTAATTTAGCAGAATCCTTACGGTTAGCTGGACAGAACGTTGGTGCTACGCGACTAAGTCAACAGGCAAGACGCGATGCGCTTGAGAAACAACGTCGTACCGAAGAAACACAGGCATCGCAGTTTGAAGCTACTATGGCCTTAGAACGCGAAAAAATAGAAGTGCAAAAGTACGTAGCAGAGCTTGGTGCTTTAAAAGGTTATGCTATAAACCAAAACGATGTGCGAAAAGAGATACTAGACATAATGTCTGATATTTCAAAAGACACAATGCAAGTACAGGCCATTAGACAAGCTATAGCTACACGAGATGACAAAGACCTAAATGAAGTAACTCAAAATGAGTTGTCCGCTGCAATTAGGAACCAAGCTATACAAACATGGGAAATGGCTAGTGGAATTAGTTTAAATAGTTCGGGGGCCACATCCGAAGAACAAGACCCAGAATTAGCGGCAGATTTGGCTAAGTATCTTGGTGAGTAATGGTAGACAAAGCTAAATTAGTAAAAGCGTTTAAAAACGCCGATGCTGCCGGAGATGCGGAAGCTGCTACTAGGCTTGCTATTGCTATAAAGCGTGTAGATGACCCGTTCTATACCCCTCCAGAAACTACCATAGGGGGATACCTGCGAGAAATACCCAAAGGATTAGCAGCAGGTGCTGCGGGGCTTGTTGAATCGGCGGCTACTGGGGCCGCTTTTTTATTACCTGAAGAACAAGAACAGGCCGCCCGCGAAAAGATAGCTGAGATAGGTGAAGACGTTCAGGAAAGTTTAGCCCCCCGTAGAGGTTACCGCGATACTGTGGTGCGTAAAGGGGCGGAAGCACTTGGCTCTACCGTACCGTTTTTAGCTACAGGTTTTCTCGGTGCGCCGGGACTTGCCGCTGGTGTTGCTACAGGTGCAGCCGCCGGTGCGGGCGAAGCCGCTAGAAGAGCCGAAGCTGCTGGCGCTACAGAAGAACAGATAAGCAAAGCCGCAGGACTGGGTGTACTACCGGGGCTAGGTGAGACAGCCGTACCGTTTGGTATAGGCCGATCAGCTATGGCGGTAAGAAAAGCCCTAGGCAAAGCTACAGGCGAAAAAGCCACAGAAACATTAATAAGAAGTTTACGTAGAGTTAGTACAGCAGCCGGTGCCGAAGGACTACAAGAAGCAAGTGCAGAAGTAGCCCAGAATTTAATCGCGCAAGGGGTATACGACCCCGAAACAGGGCTTTTTGCTGGAACTGGGGAGTCACTTGGCTATGGCGCTGGTGTAGGTGGTTTACTACAGGCTATAGCCGAACTTGCGTTAATACCCGGTAGGCGCAGAGCCGTAGCTGCAAGAAGGGTAGATGCAGCAGAAGAAACAAAAGAAGAAATAGCTAAAGAAACTCCAACCCCTACAACCCCTCCTGTAGAGCCAGCTGCTGTACCCCCTGTCGGAACCGTTGCTGACATGTTTGAGGAAGGGCAAGCTCGTCCTCCGGCAACACCACAAGAAGAGGTAATAGAAGAAGAGCCTACCGTAGCTGCACCTGTATCTGACGCACAGTTAGACATGTTTCCAACAGATATGTCCGATGCTGATGTACAAGAAGCGCTACGTTTGTATGCAGAGAAAGAAAATAAAACTGTTAAAGATATAGCAAGTACACTTACTCCCGAAGAAGTAACCGACGCTGTGTCACTGTATATGGAGCAGCAAGTTAAAAGGCAGCAGCAGGATTTACAGTTAGCTAAAGAAGTACAAGACCGACTACAAACTGCACCAGAGCCAGACGTTGCACCTACAGACGTTACACAAGAACCAGAGGTTGTACCTACACCAGAGCCAGAGGTCGTAGAAGAGCCGGAAACAGTATCTGCGCCTAGAGCAGATATAGTAGCTAGGGTACAACAACAAAAACAAGTTAGTGAACAAGCAAGAGCACAAGACTTAGCTGAGGCTGCACCTACTCAAGAAGAAGTAGCCAAAGTAGCAAATGCTGCCAAACAAGCAGAAACAGCTACAGCCCCCACTACTGAAACAGAAAAAGTAACTATAGACGGTAAAGAATTTGCAATACCAACTGGGGTAGAAGCGGTACAGCCTACTACTATAGAAGAAGAAATAACTGACCAACAGTTTATAGACAACTTAGATTCTACCGATCCGGCGTATACCTTTCTCAATGGCAAAAAACTAGATGAAGGTCTATATGACTTAGCAAATGCTTACATAGCAGAGAAAGCAGCCAAAAAAGGAAAAGAAGAATACTCCCAAGAAGTTTTTGATGCGTTTAACTCTACACTTAAAAACTTAACTACCACAGGCAAACAGATACTTAATAGTAAGGTAGAGGCAATACAAAGTGAAGATATTGATCTTTTACCCGCTTCCGCAATAAGTAAATTAACGTCTCCGGTAGACCCTACCGTAGCTCAAGCTGCCTTAAACAATGACCTGAATACAGCGCTTGAAGAACTGGGTAAGTCAAAAGATAAAACCGTATCCAGAGTAGCCAAGGCTTTGCAGAAAGACGTTGGTACAACTCAGATAACTTTTGAAAGTAATATCCGCAACAGTTCCGGCAAGCTGATAGCCGGTATGTTTAACCCCGCCACTAATACCATAGTCATAAACAGAGACATACCGCTAACAAACCATGTCTTATTGCATGAAATGACCCATGCAGCTACCTCGCACACAATAGCTAATGCGTCTAACCCCATAACTAAACAACTTCAAACTATATTTGATGGTGTCAGGGACAGACTGGATACTGCTTATGGGGCAGAAAGTTTAGACGAGTTTATAGCAGAAGCGTTTAGTAATCCTGAGTTTCAAGCATCGCTTAATAAAATAACAAGTTCTGGTGAAAACTACTCAGCTCTTGACAAGTTCGCAAATGCTGTAATGAACGTAATACGTAGACTGCGTGGTTTACCTTTAAAATCAGTAACTTCTGCTAAAACAGACGTAGATAATCTAGTTTACCAAATACTATCTCCCGCTCCAGAAACGCGTAATGCTAATCGTATATATTCTGAAGCTGTAAGGGGCGACAAAATAGGTCTTCTAAATAAGCTAATGCCGAAAAGAACTGAATCTGAAAAAAGCAGTATGGATTCTGTTCGCGCTTGGTTAAACAATAGCGACAATGCTGTAAAGATGCAGAAAGCAGGTCTTTTAGACTTACTACCGCTAAACGCCATAGCTAAAATGAATGAAGAACAAGTACCGGCTATAGGCAAGTTACTAGATGTAATTAGGTTTAAAGTGGGTGACAGGTCTAATGGGTTCGCGAAAGTAAACGACACAGCCCGTAAAATGGAAGCCGCATTTAAAGGCAGACCTAAAGAAGAAAGAGAAAACTTTGACAATTTGGTAGCAGAATCTACCTTGATGCGAGTTGATCCCACACAAAAGAAAAGCTACTACGAAAACTTTTGGTACTTTTACGAAGACCCTGCCACTAAATCAACTGTACGATCCCGTGCGTATGCTACAAAACAGGAAAGGGACAAGGGTTTAGCTGATTGGCGAGAGAAAAACCCCGACGATTTCACATGGCGCGTTGTAGACAAAGACCAAGCTAAAGTAGAAGAGTGGGACAAAATTAACGGGATGTACAAAAAGTTACGTCCTGAGCAGCGCAAAGCTTACGAGACTTTGAGAGACGCGTACGCAGAAGAGTATCAGACATTACGCAACGTCATGCGCGAGCGTATAGACGGGCTTACAGAAGATAACCAGCAAAGAGCTTCCCTAAAACAAAAACTAATTTACCAGTTGATGGCTAAAGAATCTATTGAGCCATATTTCCCACTTTATAGGAGGGGGGAATACTGGATGGCTTATAACGTATATAACCCAGAAACTCAGTCACTAGAACCTTACAAAGAAGCGTTTGAGAGTTTGAGGGACAGGGATAATGCTAGGGCTATACTAGAGCAAGACCAACAGCGCATAGCTGATTTGCAGAACATATCTGGTGAAAATTTAGCCCAGACATATAAATCTCAAGGTCTTACTGATGAAGAAGCTGCTGCAAAAATATCCGATACGCTACCGAACATAGCTGATGTGTTTGTGTTTGACAACACAGTAGAGAATAGAAGAAACAGAAGACGCCAAAACGTACCTACAGAATTTGCCTACGATGTGTTAGCAGAACTTAAAAACATGAACGCACCTAGCGAAACTGTAGATTTGGTGACAAACATGTTGCTTGACGTAATGCCAGAAAGGGCTTTAGCGAGAGCGTTTAGACCAAGACAAGGTATTGCAGGGTTTGAAAGGGACGCACTTAAAGTATTTAGAAGTCGTATGCCCGCGTTTGTAAACCAAATAAACAACGTAAAATTTGATATACCGCTAAGTGATGTACAGAAAGAGATAAGACAGCAGATTGAGGAAGCAGCCCAAGCCGATCCCGATTCTCGCCAGTTTTTGAACAACCTAAACAAAAGCATGGATGAGTACGTAGAGTTTGCCAAAGACCCATACCTAGCTCCGTGGAGTAAAGGGTTAAAGTCTGTAGGGTTTGGTTTTACGCTTGGCTTCAACATATCGTCTGTGCTCGTAAACGCGACCAACGTACCCATAGTAGTTTTGCCATACCTAGGCGGTATACATGGGTATAAAAATGCTAGTGCCGCGATATATGACGCTATGGGTTTATATTTTGGTGCTGGTAAAAGTAATGAAAGCGTACCGTTTCTACCGTTTATGCGTAAGAGAAAACGCACTACCACCACCTACGGTGAAGGTGAAAGCCTAGAAACAGCCGGATACAACCTAACAAATGTAGACTTTTCGGATATAAATGCGGTACCGGAAAAGTATCGGCCTTATAAGGAACTTGCTGACACTTTAGACGCTCAAGCTCAGGCAACTCGCTCTTTGGTATCAGATGTATTTGAGTTAGAAAACCCAGAAGGTGGGATCGTATCAAATGTAAACAAAGTACAAGGGTTTGCGTTTCATCACGGAGAGCGAGCAAACAGGCAGATTACAGCCATAGCCGCATATAAACTAGCGCTGGATAAAAAAGTAAGGGACAAAAAACTTAGTGATCCAATGCAGCTTACCGAAGCCGACAGAAAAGAAGCAGCTCTTGAAGCTATCGACGTTACTGAATTGACAAACAGTGGTGCTATGACCGAAACAGCTCCTAAGTTTGCACAGGGCAATATTGGTAGCATAGTAATGATGTACAAACGCTTTGGTATATCTATGTATTACTTGCAGGCTAGGATGGCTAGACAAGCATACATGAGTGCCGGTGACCCAGAAAAAGCAAGACGTAGGGTACTGGACAATGGTGGTACAGAACAACAAGCGGAAGCTGCTGCTCAAGAAGCTATAGAAATGAAGAAACAAGCTCGCCGTCAGATAGCCGGTATATTTGCTTCTTCGGCTATATTTGCGGGCGTTCAAGGTTTACCACTATACGGTATTGTATCTGCTGTAATGAATCTGGTTCGTGACGACGACGAAGAAGATTTTGATAGTGCGGTGGCTGCAACTGTCGGTGAAGGACTTTTTTCCGGTTTAATAAACTATACTTTTGGGGTGGATGTAGCACCCCGCATTGGTATGACAAACTTAATATACAGAAGTCAGCCAAATCGAGAGCAAGAAAGTTATGTTAAGTTCGCTATAGAGCAGCTTGGTGGCCCTGTACTTAGTTCCATTACCAGAGCAGAGGCAGGAGCTAGGTTAATCTACGATGGCGAAGTATATAGGGGTGTTGAAAGAATGCTCCCAGCTGCATTTAGCAACGGTATGAAGAGTTTAAGGTATGCAACAGAAGGCGCTACAACATTGCGTGGTGACCCGATAGTAGAAGACATAAGCGCTTTTAATGTGTTCGGGCAGCTTATAGGTTTGGCCCCTGCCGGTTACGCCAAACAACAAGAAATAAATGCGCGGGACAAACGTATTGATAATAATATAGCTAAGAAACGAACCAGATTTCTCAGAGAATACTATATGGCAATGCGTATTGGTGACTACAATGCAATGGCTGAGATACAAGAAAAAATGCTTGAGTTTAATCAAAAACACCCAGAAGTTGCTATATCAGGAGATACAGTATCTAGGTCTATGCGTCAGCATTCAGTAACTTCAGAAATAGCTAGACAGCTTGGTGGTATTACTCTAAACAGACGTAGGATAGCTAAAATATTGGCTCAACGTGCAGATGAGCTAGGTATAGACTATACGCTTTAGGAAAAAAAGCCCCCAATGAAGGGGGCTAAATGGTTTCTCTTTTTGAGAATGATGAGCTTGTATGGTAGCAAATACCTAGCTTAACCGCCATACCCGCACTCCATATTTACCATTCTCTACACAAACGCGTTTTGCTATGTCACTTTTATCCAGCCGCGTAGCTTTTAGTAAGTGACTAACCGCCTTAGTGGTGTTTATAGCCGGTATAAATACTGAGGTTCCGGGTAGGAACGCAGACCATTCAACTACTATACGGATTCCGTCCGGCGATATGTCAGTTATTGCTTCTCTTGTCATTATTTGCCCATGACATTTCTATAACGCGTTGAGTGGGTAAGTCTAGTTTTGTACCGCGCCCCAACCTAATTCTAGTAGATTTACCACGTAAATGCTGTTTTATAAGCTCTACTATACCGTCGTAGTGATGCCCTTTCTGCACACACCAATCTTTAAGTACGCTTGGCCTAACATAAAACTTACCTACATCGTACTCGTGCCTACCAACCCATTTATATACAGGCGTAGAATCGGGGGTAACTATGTGTTGCATTTCTTCATCTAGCAAAGCATTACCCTTTACACGTAGTATATTCCTAACATGATCGGCGTAAAACTGGGCTATTACTTCTTCCACATCTAAAGTCATATCATCCAAACCGGCACGAGACATAGCCAGTTTATTTACTATCCAGTCATATAGCGCATCTAAGTCCCAATCTATTAGGTCTAACTTTTTAGCAATAAGTAACCCTGTGTACACGGTAGCGCCTTGTGCTGACCAATGCCTATGCTGTGCTTCTAGTTGTGCATCTTCAGTTATCTTAGTGCGTATATCGTTTACTAATAACTCAGTAGTTTTATAGTTCTTTATGATCTTCTGTATGAATACTTCTCCGGCATGCCCGTAGTGATTTTCCAAGTCTTGGTTAAGCGTAAAACTTAACTTAGCGCCTTCAGTTCCAAACAATCTTTTGTGTACCAATGTCTCCAATACGCGTCCTGCTTCACCTTTCGGTAGCTCTCTATGTTTACTAATTACTTCCAAAAGACTAACGTTGCCGTTTGTACCGCAGTTTAGACTCCATTCTTCGCCTCTGTACCGTTCTTGGTTATTGCCTGTGTTCGACAACCTGTTGCGCTGTACGCCGTCAGATACGGAATAGGCAAACTCACTGGCTTTGTCTGGGGGGTAGTTTGTAACTTCGTCTACATACAGCACTATGTTTTTATATATCTCAGCCCTGTTCCAAGCTGAGTTGGGTGTATCCTTACCCTTCAAAACAAGCTGTTTGTGGTTACCCCAAACCGAAGCCCCACCTAACATACCGGTAGTCTTACCGCGACCTGTTTCACTACTTAGAGCATGGAATATACACCCTGCTATACTCGGTATCATTTCCATCAAAGGCGATCCGAAACTAAGCCCCATCATGTACTGATGCTCTTCAAACCCCGGCTTGTTGTAAAACTTAACTACTTTCTTCCAACCCTCTAACGTGCCTTTCTTACCAAAGTGCGGGAAGTATTGCGACGTTCTACTACCTGCGGGATTCTTTTCTACGCGGTCAGCAAATATCTCCCTATCCCCTACCACAAAAGATTTATGGTCTGGTGTCCACCCAAACTGAGTGCGGACGTGCGTAACGTCTTGTGTAGCTTTAAGTTTTTCGACCCATTTAATCATATAGCTTTGTATATCCGTTCCGGTTCTCTGCGGTACAATTATGTCGTTTAGGGCTAGTATCTTATTAAACTGTTCTTTATTGGTGAGTTGCGTAGCTTTAATTATGAATCTATGTAGTCCTTCTCGTGCCGTATGGTGTGCTACTTCATAGCATGGGCCACCCTCTGGCCCCGGTTCGTACATACGTTTAGTTAGGTACAGATCATGTATGTATATAGTTTCTGTATCGGTGTTTCCATCCTTGTCTCTTGTGTATCTACCTATACCACCTGAAGGGTTCAATCTAAAGTACGGCTCTGGGTATTCTGGGATGTCTACTTTAGTAGTTACTACTTCTTGCTCTACTGTTTCTTCCCCTTCAGCTAAAGGTTCTACTTTTTCTACAACCTCTACGGTATTAGATTCGGCTTCCCTCAACTCCATACATAGAGAAATAGGAGACTTTATTTTGTTCCTATGTGGACAGCCCTTGCACCCTTCAGGATTACTAACTGTAAACGTACTACAGTGGTGTGGAGCGTTTATAGATGCAGCGGTCTTTTCTGTTTCTTCCGCACTGTACCCATCGTAATTGCAAGATATAGCGTGTATGGCATGCTCACTGTCATCGCAATGCTTGGCAATAGATAGCAAATTAAGCCATAACGGATACTCGACCTCGTTGGGTTCTAGCAACGCGTCTCTGAATTGCTTACAGCCCCCGCCGTTAAGTGATGACTTTAGTAGTTTTGTAAATGTCTTTTTGTGCGTTTCACCGATTATGTTGCGCATATCCTCGTCGGCTACAGCAGTAAACTCTTGAGGGTATGTAACTGGTATCAATGACTCTGGTAACTTCTCGACAAACGTATCTAAGTCAAACACGCTGTCTTCTTTAAATATCATAATCCGTACGTCGGAGGCAGGATCGGATTTAAAGTTATGCGTATTCGGGACGCGTAGTATTCGAGCAGCGTCAGCAGTAACAACAGGGTCTGCTTCTAAACCAAACTCTACACAGGCGGACTTCAAGCGCTCCGCTACAGGTAGCCATTCAGCTTTGGGGTAGGAGTGGGTCAACGCCCAATATACATGTATACCACGCCCAGAATTAACTATGCTAGTAGGTTCTGGTAACGAGTATTCTTGGCAAAATCCAAGGAGTGCGGTAAGCGCTTCGCCCTGTGTACTGTAGGGTTTGTCTGCACCACAATCTAAATCTAAGAACAACGCCTTCATGTGAAGTACGTTGTCTGCCTTACGTGTTGTGTCTTTCTCAAACGTACCTAATGCAAAGTACGTGTCGTGTCCGTTAGCGTCTAGTGTAGTGGCTTTTTCTGTAATTGCTTCTATTGAATCGTAAAATTGTTGATGTGTTATTTTTTTGTTTTTTATGCCTACCAGACAGTAATGCCCTTCTCCGCTTAATATAGCGTCAAAGAATTTTCTTGTATTATCCATTTTCTGACCATATAAAAGAGAAACACGGGCACCACTAGGATGCCCGTATCATTGGTTTAATCATCAAACTCGTCCAATAAACTGGCAAGATCAGCTTTTTCCGGCGGTGTGTCTTTGCTCTTTTTAGCTTTCTTGACAGTTGGTTCTTTGACAGGTTCATCGGCTTCAGCTTTTTGTTCCTCCGATGCCGGAGGTAGACTGGCAACTTTATCATTAGTTAATTGCTCTGTTCCAGTATCTTCTTTCGGTTTTACTGTCAAAGCTACTAATTTATCAGTTTCCGGGTTCTTCTGAGTCTCGATTACTAACTGTAGTTCTTCTTTAGATATAGGACGCTCTGGCTTGAATAGCAGTTTTGGTGTACTGCTATCTGTATCAAAACGTATCTCTGTAACTATAGAAGCCACCATAGCCCCTTGACCCGCAAGGAGTTTTGCATAAGCCTGTAAGCCCATCTTCTTCCCATCGTTACCGAATAGGCTAGTAGCGGGTAGGTTCAGCAAGTAGAGTTCGTTGCTACGTACGGTGCCGTCTTGGTCAGCTAGAAGCACAGCAATACGTTGTTTGAATCTACACGCACGGCTTTCACCCATACCGGAGCCTTTGATGTTCTGCTTACAGTCAAAGCAAGTAGTAGACTGCCTATCAGTAGCCACTACATCTTCAGAAGGCGTACCGGTATTAGTATCGGCAGACCAGCACGTTGGGGGGTTATTTTGCCCTGCAACAAACTGCCCTTCGTAATACTCCCTTGAGATAGGTGCGGTCTTTACTATGATAGCTTTTAGGCTACGATCCTCTAATTCCGCTATCTCCTTACCGTTCACTACCTTACGGAAAACACCCCCGCGAATGCTTAGGCGTTTGATACCGCTACTCCCGCTACCAGCACCAGTATTTTCTTCTGGCTGTAGCTGTGCTAGTAGCTCTTTGTAGTCATCCGGCATATTCTCGAACAGAGTTACATTGGTACTCATATATCTTCATCCTCGCTAAAATCTAGTTCTAATTGTTCTGGTTCATTGCTGTCTTCTTCGGCGAATAACTCGTCCTCGTAAGTGCTTACAATGTCTTCTATACTGGCGTTGGCTGTCTCTGCGGGTGCAGAATCACCCCGTAAGTTAGCCACTACCGTGGGTATATTGAATCGGTATGTGCTACCAATCTTTATATACCCGGCTTTTGCGATAAGACCTTTCTGCACCCAACTGCGTACAGTGCTAACTTTTACGCTTAGGTGTTTCGCTAGGTCATCTATAGGGACGTACGCGTCACTCATTTTTTCCTCCTAACAGTAACGGTGTATTCGCTATCGACGTTCAATCCCGGCGGTAGCAAATCTGGGTTTTCCTCAAGAAAGACGCGCATATTACCCTGATGGATACGCTTCTCCATTAAGTCTACGGCATTGTTATCAATGATAAACTGACCCATAGCCTCCCAATCACCAGTCCAGTATTTGGTCTTGGTAGAACGGTAGAACGTGCCATGCTCAGTACGCACAGACTCGACATTATTTTCTTTACAATGCTCCAGTAGCGCGTCGCTTATCACTTTTAACTTAGTGTCAAGTTCAGCCAGTTTGTCGTTTAACTCACTGGTGATTTGTGCTTTTTTGTCACGTATTTTCAAGTATACATCGACAATACGATCAAGGTCTGGTTTAGTATCAGACATTTCATCATCCTCTTGGTTTATTATGTTTTGTGTAATATAGTGCTTTATATTTTATGTTTCAAGTATTTCGTTGTACAAATCTATTATTTTTGTATGTATATCTATTCTGCCATCTAGGAGGCTGTAAATTCGTTTCTCAGCAGCGGAGCCTTGTAATTGAACAACGGTGCAGGGGTGTTTCTGACCTGACCTGTGAACGCGAGCATTGGCCTGTGCGTATGTCTCTAGTGACGATACCGGCCCCCACCACACTATCGTGTTTGCAGCTGTCAAAGTAACTCCATGCGCAGCAGCTTGTGGTTGTATTATGAGAACGCGTGGGTCTTCCCCTTCTTGAAAACGCTTGAATATCTCGGTTCGTTTCGGTGCGGATACATCACCACGGATTATGTCGCTAGTAATACCGTCGTTAGTCAGCTTTTCTTTAAGTAAATCAATGACATGCTTGAACGGTACAAATATCAAGACCTTCTGACTGGACTCGTCTATGACTTCACGTAAGACTTTGTATCGGTTCTTTATGTCGAATTGCACTGTGTCTCCGGTGTCGGTATAAACAGCACCACAGGATATTTGTAGTAACTTGTTCATATTAACCGCCGCGTTTGCCGCCGTTATCTGCTCTCCTGCGGCTACCGAGATCATTTCTTTCTTCAGTTCGTTGTAGTATTTCTTCTGTTGAGCTGTTAGTTCTACCTCACGTTTGGTGTATGTCATTTCTGGTAGGTCTAAGCATTGCTCTTTCGTGTACCGTATAGCCGGTTGTAGGGCGTTAAATACCACATCCACAGCGTTTGGTTTCGGCACCCATTTAAACTGCGTAACCTTGTACATAACCATCTCGCGGAATGCACCAAAGAATCTGGGTACTGCCTTTGGATTGACTAGCTTTGCTAACCCGTACGCGTCTACAGGAGACTGAGCAGCTGGGGTTCCGGTCATCATCCAGAGCCACGTTTCGGGAGTCAGTAGTGAGTTAAGTACCTTCCATCGTTTAGAGTTTGCGTTCTTGTAGTGAGTAGCTTCGTCTACGATTATTAGGTCAAACCCACCATTTGCTATCTCTTCTTTTACAATCTCTACGCCGTCGTAGTTTATGATTACGTATTCTGCTCCGCTGTTTATTATCTCTTGGCGTTTCTTACGTGCCCCATACGCTATGTCTACAGTACGGTGCATGGCAAAGTTAAACAGATCGTTACGCCATGCCGAATCCATAATCGACAATGGGCATATAATCAGGACTCGATTGATAGTTCCTTCTTTTAATAGAAAGTCAGATGCCCAGATAGCCGAGCCTGTTTTCCCAGTGCCCTGTTCGTTGAAACAAAAAGCCCTGCGGTTCATGGTAAGAAAAGAAGCTGTCGTGCGTTGATGGTCAAAGGGTTCGTACTTACCAACCCAATCATACTTGCCTAGTATGGGAGACGGCACATTGCGGATGTTCAGGTTGTGAAGGACTCTGGACTCGTCTACACCCCACTTGACAAGCACATCGTTACCACCCAAATGCTTGCTGTTAGGTATAGCTGTCGTTATCTTTTGAGGGTCACGTACGTGTAAAAGTAAACCCCTGTTATCTACTACTCTCATATCTCTCTAAACTCATTCATAGGGATGTAGATACAATCCTCTACATCAAGTGGGTTATTTCTGTCACGCCTACCACCTTTTGCGGTAGGGTATTCAGACTTTAGTTTTGTCGCATAAATACCATCCGTAAATCCTACGAAAAGTAATGCGGGTATGTTTTGAGAAGTAGATATGTCGATTAGATTGCTGTGCTTGTTGGCACTTAGCATGTAAGTAGGGTACTTGTTATGGGCGTTATTGCGTTTCTTTACTTCGACAACTGCCCCACGGGACTCGTCCTCGTACAGTAAATACCCATCTGCGTAAGATAACTGCTCACATGGCTCTACCTTACAGTTATACTTTCTAGTTACAGTGCCAAATATGGCTGATTCGTTTGCACGATCAGCTTCCGTCTCGTATATCACCATTCTCTACCTAAACTACTTTTTAGTAGTCTTTTTCTTACGTTCGCGCTTGCTAGTTTCTGAAACTAATTTACCTTGCGAATTCCTACGGAAAGACCGATTCTTAGACTTACTCTGTATCTTTACACCATCAGAGTTCTTACCGCCTTTACTTAGCGCTCTCTTGTGTGATACGTCCTTGCCTTCGCGTTTATCAGCTTTACCGTTTTTGTTCTTGTCTGCGCCTTCTTTATCTATTTTACGTCGGGCGCGTTGTCTTTCCATACGATCAGCATGCTCACCACGTTTTTTCTGCTGTTCGTATTCTTTCTTATATGGTCGTTTCTTTTTGGTATACGGCATCACCGCCTCCCATTATGTGGACATTCCAATACTATACAATGCGCACGACATAACCCTGTTGGGCGTGGGTTCCATACATCATTTTCGTACGCTTTCTCCATCTTACCGTACTCGGCTAACCATTTCTGCCATAACGTAGGTTCTTGATTTACTTCATATAAATCTTTCACAAACGCGTTACAGACAACAAACAAAAGCCCTGCTTTTACGGTATGTATTTCTGGGAAGTGCTTGAAGATACATAACGCCATCAGTTCAAGCTGTCCCTTATCTGCATACTTAGCAGACTTACCTGTCTTGTAGTCTATAACCCTAGCCGTACCCGCTTCCCTGTCTAGTATGGCTAAGTCCACTACACCTCTAAACCACACGTTGTCATCGAAAAAGCCACAAGGATCGAGATTAGATGTAAGCCCCATCCTGTGTTCGCACAACTTCTCACCCTTCATACTAATTAGCTTATCTAATGCAGTCTGAGCATAGTCAAAGCGTGGGTCTAACTGTTCTACTACACCGCTAACATAATCTTCAGCAGCTTTGTGAAACTCGTTTCCATAAAGTATGGCTTCGGTATTGAAGTCTTCTTCGTAATCCTTAGCAACTTTAATGTGGTAATACTTCTTCGGGCACTGGTCAAAAGTTTTTATGCTACTGAAAGACCAAGCGGGTTTGTTTGGGGTTGCCATAACTTGCAGTTTCCGTAATCTTTGCCAACTTCAACGTCACCACAAACGGGTAAGCCTTCTGCCCATTCCGGTACGTATGCCATACACTCACCAACGTAGCGAGCAGCTTCGTCGACTTCAGTGTCCTTCACACAGCATACCACAGAATCGTGTACTGTAAGTGCTATAGGGTATCTTTCTGATATTTTTAGCATCTGTTCTGCCATCACACAACGAGCGATACCCTGACATACATTTTCTATAACCTTACCACCGTATATTTTTACCCGCCCCATGCGAGTCTTGTAAGAAAACTGTAAGCCCTTCTCTTCTTCCTCACCATCTAAGTCTTCGTACCTCATTAACAGACCAGATGGTAATCTTATAGCAACGTCTTTGTGCAACACACCTAACACGCCCGCCCTGCCAAACGCTATGCTCTCTTTCTGGTGCATGCCTATGAGACAAGCCTGTGCATCACGCCATAGCTGAGTAATCTGACTGTTGGCTTCTCGGTATACTCGGATAATCCTACGACATTCTTCTTCGGATACATCGACACCGAACGTCTTTAACTGTTCACGAAACCGGACTGCACCCATACCGTACCCTGCCCCAAGGATTGTGGTCTTACCTATGAAGCGTTCTTCGGACGTTACTTCGTCTTCCTTCTTGTTGTATATAATAGAAGCCATCTTTTTGTATACATCTTCGCCTTTCTCAAATGACTTCACTAGATTGTTCTGCTCTGCTAACCACGCAAGCACACGAGCTTCGATCTGCGCAGAGTCGGATTCGATTAAGGTATAGCCTTCGGGCGCACGAATACAGGACTTGAGTACCTTGGCATTCTGACCGCGAGACGGTAAGTTCTGTAAGTTCACCTTATCTAACCCACCCCACCTTCCGGTGTGAGCCGCGTAGTAGCGTATAGGCACAGGTAATTTGCCGCGCATAGCTATGTCAATAAACCTTTGTGTACGCGTTTCCTCAAGTGTACTTTTTAAACCTACCCGTGCTGCTACTAGAGCCTGTACTCTTGGGTCTTCGTGTTCTTGCAGTTCCTTGAATGCTTCGTCGCTCTTGGCGAATGCAAAGGTTTCTTTGCCTGTACGTAAGGATATTTTAGTGGGGGGTTCCACACCTAGGTTAGTCAGAGCATCTGCAAACTTAGGGTTAGACATGAGTTCGTCTTTCTCTATGCCACATTGTTCCAGCAGGTTATCCTTCTGTTGCTTAAGTGTGAGAATGTGTTTTTGTAACTTAGGTAAGTCCAGCTCAAGCTGGGCGTTGGTATACATCTTCAAAGTCATGTCTATAACTTTGAGTTCTTTCTTCGGGAAGCCTTTGTCCATGAATATGCCGAACAGCTTGTAGGTAAGCTCGACATCGTTGATACAGTAGTCGCCGTATCGGGATAGTTCGTCAGCAGTAAAGTCAGCGCGTCGTTTGCCTAGGGCGTTTATTACCTCGTCGCCTTTCTGCCCGACGTTGTACATCTCACTAACTTTTCGCAGAGATGCAGACACTTCGACACCGTGCATCCCCCTAGCCATACACATAGTATCAAGCCATAACTTAGGGTGTATATCAAAAAGCCAAGAGAGAATAGCACCATCGAACATAGTGTTATGAGCAAGTACCGCAGAGTTTGCCCAATCGTAGTTGTCATGTAAGTAGTTTTTGATCGCATCGAAACTCCCACTCAACCATATTGTATCTTCATCATTCGCTTTTATGCCCACACCTATAACTTCAAAGTCTGGGCTACGAACGTATTCCTCTGTAGTTATCTTAGACAAACTAAACTGTTTGTCATAATACGTTTCAAAATCTATTGTTATTATGTTCATCTTACCACCGTTACATCTGCTTCAGTTTCTACCCACACCCTAGCACCACACGACAACGGCTTGTCAGGTGAGTATACCACTACACTTGGGCCATCTATCTGTACCTCGTTACACTTACGGTTCTGTTTGTAATCTTTAACGGTAAGTACAGGTAAGTCAGCACCCTTAGTGTTCGCTTTTATGTTGTGTTGGTTTACGTGTATTCGCGTTTTCATTCAGAAAACCCCAAGAATTTTTTCCATGCCGTATCATTTATTTCCCAAATATCGCTGTCTGGTTCAAACTCGGAAAACTCTCCACATATTTCGTCGATTTCTCTGGTTTCGGCACGTTCCCACCAATCTTCTTGGGAGTTATACTCATAAGGTATACAAAAACTCATCTGTCGAGCTTTAGGTATTCTAATTACATCAGCAGAACAGGGGTCACCATACTGATCTATGTTGTCAAATATGTCTTCCCATGTATGCCCTTCAGCAAAACCTACCCATGCTTTATCGCCTTCGGGTTTAAATCTAAATGCTACTCTCATATCATTCTCCTTTATTTTTGTTGACACCTAAGTTATTAAGTAATATATTTTGTTTCGGTAACCAGAATCTCTGTGCTCAGAGTTCTAACTAAAAACCTCAGCTTCGGTTGGGGTTTTTTATTGCCTGTAAAAAACATGATTGTTGACCTGTGTTGTTAATGTCATTGGTATAGACCATCTGGGTTTTACGGAAGTAGCATGGTAATGCGTTGCGCCTTCTGTAGTATCAGGTAGCCACCCCATATACACTGTACCCGCATATATAAACGCAGTACCCCAAGCGTCAGGATTAGCTATCACTTCGGGTCTGCCATCGCACCAGAAACTAAACTGGCACTTATGTCTTATGGGTACGTGTTTCCAGTACCTACCTTGCTTGACTACATCACAAACAGTATTCGGGTACTCTTCACTTTCCACGCGGTTCATCACCACTTGAGCTACTGCAATCTGCCCTTCTACGGGTTCGCCTCGTGCTTCAAAGTATATTGCCATCGTTAGGCACATAACTGCTTCTAGCATTGTTCGGCCTCCAAACTCGTTCACGCCCTATCGCCTTGGTAAACCCTCGGCATTCAGGACAGTACCACCCCACTCGTGTGTTCTTCTCTGGGTTGATTACTTCTTCGCGCTTTTCCCCGCATTCGCAAGGGATTGTTTCCATCGTGTCGGTCATTAGTGCAACGTAACCTGTTCTATTTTGTACTCGTAATTAATAGTTTCTACATTAGGGCTGAACAGTATAGCACCGTTACCTAAGTGAAAATTCATAGCCATCTTAGTCGGAGGCGACATAGTTATAACGTGCGTTATATATGGATACCTCTCAGGTATAGCTTCTAGTAAGTTGTTTATCAGCTTTTTACCAGACCCTTTCTTGTACGACCATAAACTGTATGGGGTAAAGATAGATGCCACCGGAGGCTCGTCATCGAATGCACCCTCAAATAGTTCTGATAACGTGTTTATGAAATCACCTTTGTTTGCTGCTAGTTCGCGTAATAAATCTTCGTCCTGCATTATGAAAGGGCATACCACCGCACAGAGTATTGCGTTTACCTCTGTAGTTCCGGTTTCCTCATCAATATCTATGTCAGCAAAAACGTAGAAGCCGTCCTTGTTATTAAATCTCTGTTGGTCATCTTCAAACAAGTCCGGTCTTACTGGATCGTCTTTCATATACTGTAAATAAGTTTCTGCGTCACATATCGTCAGCATCGCCGTACTCCATATCTGCTTTGTTCGCTTCGTATTCTTGCTTCTCTTGTGATCTTGTGTACGCGTTACCATAAGTCTCGTCATAGTCCCGCTCTAGTTCTGCTACATCTACTGGGTCACGTCCGGTCATAGTTCTATTTCTCCTTTTATCCACGCCTGAATCTTTTCTTCGTCCAGTTCGTCGAATGATTTTGGTTTGGGTCTACTGTAAATACGTTTGTTTATCTCATAGGCATCGTCTTGCGGATACAAGAACCTAGCCCTAGCCTCTGCCTTCGCTTTAGTTGTATACAAATTACGTGCTATATCGTGCATTACAAACCACATGGTATCAGCCATTTTTGCGCATCTCCTTAACACGTTTCTTATAGGTTTCTGTAGGCTCCATAAACGAACGGTATCCTCCGCTTTTCGTCTTGCCTTTGTTATCCAGATAGAACACACCGACTGTATGCTCTTTAAAGTCTGGCTCCGGTATGGTTGGTGCTTTTCTTTTCGGCATCATCATTCTCCTTTGTTTTAATTAATAGTGCCTAACGGGTCGGTAAGGGAGTAGGCATGGTGAACCTTCCCGTTAGGACTAGCCGTAGCGTGGCTTCTCCGGTATACGCGTCGCAAGGAGGACAACCTTTTCTCGTATGGGGAAAAAGTGTCGAACAACCGTATACTGTGGGTGTTTTTTGTGAGATTCCACCGCCCACTGGGAACCCCTAGGCTATACACGTTTACGTGTCCCCCCTAGGAGGGGTTACTAATAAACTTTCTAACGCAACCTTAACGCTGTCTACGTTTACTTCATTGACAACCCAAGCAACACCGCCAGACGCGTTTATCTTATTTATCTCAAACTCTTGCAATTTAGTTGTGGTGTTGTTCCCCGCCTTACATTCAATGGCAAAGAATTTACCTTTGTAACAGCCTACAATATCCGGCACACCACTACGTCCATAACCACCGGTAGCCGGAAAGAAATAATATATATCTTTTTCGTACTCTTTCAAGTATTTCACTACCTTTTGTTTCACTTTCTTTTCAGGAGTTGTCATAACTTGTTCTCCTGTTTGCAATCACAGTCATCGGGACACTGTTCTATGCTTAGGTTAAAATACTCTTCTGGGTGTACAACATTTACTGTGTGTCTTTCATAGTGCTCAAACCTATACCCAGATTCCAGTATAAACTCCCATTTATATGGTTTACCCACGCTGGCGGGTATCATTTCTTTAATACGATAGTCTGAAAGTATTTTCTTCATTGTCATTACGCGTCCTCGTAGTTTGGATGTTTCACTGCAAACTCTTTAATTTGTTGTAGCACATCACCCCAACAATACGAGCCTTCGATTACTTCTCCATGACCGTGATTTATTTCGTCACACTGCTCGTCTGTAAACCAGTCTGGTACAGGTACAGTGCAACG
>Ga0255781_10000513_pt1 | contig 30988 bp, 39 predicted proteins | sample 101ome_21_FD_179979 | JGI IMG/M metagenome (GOLD analysis project Ga0255781, IMG submission 179979) | Coastal salt marsh microbial communities from the Groves Creek Marsh, Skidaway Island, Georgia - 101413BT metaG (version 2) | ecosystem: Environmental > Aquatic > Marine > Intertidal zone >... | reverse complement strand
ACCGAATAGGCCCCTTCTCGGAACCCGGCCGAGATCTTCGGCCAAGAATACCACGACGCCCAGAATGGCTCTCTGCCGCGTTCAAAAACCTTCACCCTTGTATTGTGTCGCGCAACCCTTTCAAGTGCCACAAGGCGCAATCTGGAGGCAATATGAGACTTTCCAGCACCGGACGAGCCGAGCAAAGACAACCATTTCGGCTTTTTGTCGTCTCGAATGCCCCTTCCAAGCTCAACGGCGGCCTCGAGCATGGCCTCCCGTTGAACGTCGTCTTTCGTGTTAAATTCAAACCATTTTCGCCACGAATCCGGAATGTCAGGTGACCCGGCCGAGTTTGGTTGTGGCATACTGCCCGGTTTTTCCCTCATTGAAGGTTCCGGCGTTGTTGTCAATTCGCCTTCCAGGGCGGCCGTTAGTGTTTTTGCTCCCATCGTATTTCCGTTCGTTGTTTTTCCATGTGTTCAATTTCGTTTGCCATTTGATCAACCTTCCGTGCTGGTTAATCCATAGGTTGTTCCCCTCGTAATGCTCGAAAAACCTTTTCGCTTCGCTTTCGGTCATTCCGATTCGATCAGCCGCAACGGTGATTTCCTGCAAAGTCGGAATCGAAACCTCGCGCGCGCACGCGCTTTCTCTCTCTTTATTACTCTTCTCTTCTCTGGTCACGTTTTTGTCACGCTCGGAGCGTGACACTTGCGTGACATCATTTTTTCTTCGTTTTTGCTGCCTTTTCGCCGATTGTCCGCGCTTTTTGGCCGTAGAACCGTTGTGGAAAGCGAAGTTTTTAAAGTAATAAGCTCCGCTTTCACCCTCTAGCCAGCCGACCTTTTTAAGCGCAAAAGCGAAGTTGTCGCAGTAGGTGACACGATTTAAAAACGTTTCTGTCACGCTAACAGCGTGACAAGAGCGTGACACATTTTCCTCGCTTTGAATTTGTTGATCGGCCCAAATCCACAACCTGACAAGCTTTCCAACCACGGCGTCAGGATCTATTCCAAGAATTTCGGCCATAACGGCAACTTCCGGTTTATCCGGCGTTGCATGTTCGATTTTGATCCAATCCCCGGCCATGTCAGGAGGTTAGTTTTTTGACCACATCAAGGCCATATTGCCAAATCTCATCCCGCGTCATGGGCCGCCGCTTTTTCCTCAAAATGACCGATCTTCGTGCGATGATTTCGTCCACTTCGGCTTTTGTCTTTTGCTGAATCCAATCCATCAACGCCCGCCCTCTGGGAGTCGTCTTGGTAATCGTCGGCTTTTTGTCCGTAAATTCAAAAACAAGACCGTCGATTTCCGGATGAAGAACCGGGAATTTCAGATGGTTCGACATTACGCTTGGCGTAATATTAAACGCACGACAAGCGGATAAAATCGACGGGTAAACGCTCCCGTTCTGATTACATATAATTCGTTTAGGACTCATTCCCCAACCCTCGGAATAGTGTTGTTTTCTAAATCCTGAAAACCATCATTGTGAACTTTTATAATCCACGGCCCGAACTGATATAATACCGGGCCGGGCAATTCTTTTTTAATACGTTCAATCGCAACCTCTCTGAATTTCTTCTCGGCGTTTTTGACGTTCAACCCCAGTTCATAAAGCTTGAACTTATCGTTATGCGTGAATGTATCGTTTGAGATTGTCGGATTGCACGCGCTCCATTTTAGCGGGCCACGCCTGATGCGCCCGCTTGAAATCTCGCGTTGCTCCAAACGTTGTTCCAGTGCAACAATTCGTTTTTCCAGTTCCTCAATTTTGTTGTTCATGATTTCGTTGAATTCGGTTTGTTCCATTTTTACCTTTCACTATGTTTAGCCCAATAAAGAAGCAAAGCCGCATCGGCCGTCTTCAATGTGATTTTTTCACCTGGGAATAATTCCCGCGCTCTTTGTTGAAGCTTCTTTTTCCACGGCCCCTTACCCCCAGCCGCCTTGACCGTTCCAAACTGGAAATACTTTTGCCATTGCTGAGGACGAATCCGCTCAAACGGAATGTTGAGAGCGTAAAGGTAACCCGTCAGGAAGCCGTAATTTTCTCCGAAATTAAACATTGCACTCCCAGGTTGATTCTGACCCATGAAGCCGCCCACCTTTTCAATGACGCAATGCACCTCCATCAATTCAATGGCTGCCATAGCAAGCGCGGGTTTTATTATGTCCACGATGTCTGTTATCGGGTCCGGCATCGGGTAAAACTCAACGGAGTTTTTCCAACCAATAGCGATTCCTCCGGCTCGGCCGGGATCAATCGCAATATTCATTTTGTCGCTCATCAAATAATTGTTCCTCGATTTGTGTTAGTGTTTCCTGATCCAATGCCCCGATGATTTCGAGACCGTTAAGTGTGACCGAATCAATTTCAAAATGATCCGGTTCGTCCGGTTCTATCGGAACACCAAAACTGTCCCGCGACCCCCGGCAACCCTTCATAAACCGCGCTTGAACGCGAACCTCTATGTTGTCAATCGTCGCAATCATAATCCTTTTGCGTTCGTTTCTCTCAACGCCTCTTCGTATGTCATAATTATAGCAAAGTTGTTTCCACTCCGTTTTCAATCGCGGCGGAAAGGTTTGCAACGGCTTGCCGGTAGTAGCTTTCTTTCAATTCAATACCTACTCCTTTTCTTCCGTTGATTAAAGCTCCGTAAACCTCGGAGCCAACTCCCATAAAAGGCGTCAAAATAGTTTCGCCGGGATTGCTTCTTAAAACAATTGTCCGCTCTATTACGTCTAGTTGAAGAGGATGAACATGTCTTTCGTCGTCTGGGTCTCTTGCTTCTTCAAATGGTAAAACTCGATCAATTCTCACATCATCCCAAAAGGCCGATGCGTATTGACGCCAAATCCAATGACTGAACCTGTTTTTTTTCTGATCCCCTTCGTATCCTTTCCATTGATGCAACTCATGAGGTATCGACCTACTGCCAGCGTATTCATGCAACCCTGTCGGATGATTAACCGGTATAGGGTTTTCCCCTTTTTTGCGGAATAATAACAAGTAATCAGCGGAAGCAACATCGCATAAAGTTGAGTCGTCGCAGATTTGCTTGTGAGCAAGACCTTTTGCCATCGTGCGATTTCTTACTCCTAATGGCTCTTTCCATACGTGGTATCGGGCCGCATAAGTCCATCCGTGACTTTCATGAAGTCTTATTATGTCGCCAGGGAAGTCTTTTAATCCGGTTCCTAAGTTTGCTCCGCTTTTGCCTGGAGTAGGAACGTCCATGCAATGGACTGCGGTGCATCGGCCTGGAATAGTAACCCTTTCAATTTCTTTAACTAGGAAACCGTAATGATCAAAAAACTCATCATATGACCGGCAATTGCTCATGTCTCGCTCAGAGCTTGAATATTGATAAAGACCGCAAAACGGCGGAGAATAAACGCTCAGATGTATTGATTCATCAGGCAAGGCCGGTAAAACCTCGCAGCAATCGCCGTTATACGCGGCATAGTTTTCTGTTATAGTTTGGTCGATTATAGCCATGATGGTATTTGTTCGTTTTGTTTGTGTTTGTTTGTTTTTTCAATTTTCAGTTCATTATTCATCATTGAAACAAGTTCAGAAAACATGCTTTCCGCTGATTCTGACTTTCTTTTCAAGTTTGACAAAACCCTTGATTGACCCTCAGTTGAAATTACGTCGATAGTAACTGGTTTGGTTTGACCAAATCTCCATGATCTACGTATGGCCTGGTAAAACTGCTCAAAACTGTGAGAGGGGAAAAAGGTTTGATTGCGGCAGTGCTGCCAATTCAGACCAAACCCAGCTATAGTCGGCTTTGTTATTAATACTCTGATATTACCCTTTTCAAATTCATTAAAAGCGGATTCCTTAAACTCATCGGAATCACTTCCGCTTACTTGTTTTGAGTCTGAAATAAGTTTTTCTATCAAGTCGCCTTCGGCATTTCGATTAACCCAGCAAACAAAAGGTCGATTAGAATTTCCGGCGATTTCTGCCACCATTTCGCAACGTTCATTTATTGTTCTTGAAAGCTCGTTACGCTGTTCCGCCAGTCCAACTGCTGGCATTTCAAAAAGAAACTCAGGATTGATAGTCTTTGCTTTTACTAAATGCTGTTGAGTGATCAATTTTGGCAGCTTAAACTTTCCATCTTCATACCCTAAATCAGACGGCTTTCTGACCGCTCTAGCCCACGAGCAAACCCATCTCCAAAAGTCTTTAGACGCATGAGGTTTAAGTCTATATGTGCCTGACATGGTTTCTTGTTTTCTTGAGAAAGTTTGATCCGTCTTCTTAAAGAAACGTCCAATCATGTCCATGAACCCCAGATGGCCTAGTGCTTCGCTAGATGTTCCCAACTCAATAAAATCATTTGGAGCGGCCGTAGCAGTGCATAGTAACCGATACTTTCGCGTTCTCATAAATTCGGTTACGGATGATTTTATAGCCCCATCAAAATTCTTGAGGATGCTTGATTCGTCGCATACGACCCCGCAAAAGTCATCAGGATTGAAATGATGGAGTCTTTCGTAATTTGTAACTACGATTTGAGAATTTATTTCGCCCTCGTTACTTCGCTCGGCATCAATTCCAAACTTATGAGCTTCGGCTACCGTCTGGTGTGATACTGCGAGAGGAGTCAATATTAAGACTTTTCCTCCCGTTTTAATGGCTACATTTTTAGCCCAGGCAAGCTGCATAAGAGTCTTGCCCATTCCGCAATCCGCAAATAGTGCGGCTCTCCCTTTTATTACAGCCCATTCAATTAAATCCCTTTGAAAGGGGAATGCTGAATCCGGCATAAAAACGGGATCAAATCCAAACTCACCGGCAAGCTGTCTCTTACCTTGCAAGAAAGATTGATATTCGTTCGTTTTGTTTTTCCTCATTTTCAAAATTAGATCCCGACCCACGCCTTCGATGGTTTTGATTTACGAAACCAACGACCCAAAACCAATCGCATCCACTCGGACGTTTCTGTTTGTGTCAAACTCAGCATGAGTATTATTTTTATTATCAGGAAAAAGGCGCGGGCCGGGAAATTATAGCAATTCAATTTGTTTCTCTCGATGCCGTGGACATCGTTCCTTTTCCGCCTCCCTCCTCACCTCATAACCTGGCGTCCGCTCAGGATCGTCCATCAACAACGCCGCCCGCTCAACTTGGGCGTAGTTGCAATCTGGACAAGTAAGCGTGAACATTTTGTCCAATCGCCAGTCGGTGAGGAAGGAAACGCGCATTATTTAGAACGGAACGTCATCCATGTTGTCTAAAACATGGCTTTGAGCTTGTCCCTGTTTGGCAAGGTAATCGGTGACAATGTTCTTAGCCGGATAATTTCCGGCGGCAGGTTCAATTTCAATTTCGCATCGGCCCTGTTTTCGCAAACAATCCTGCGCCGTGATCTCGCCCTGCTCATATTTCTCCTCTAACCCTACCGCCTTGGCAAAATGGTTCAGCTTCCTTGGGAAAGCTTCTAGTATGTAATCGAAGGCCTTCCAACGGCCCGAGCGGGTTAATATGTCCAGTTCAAGCGCGATCATCTCATTGCCCGCCTTGCTTGTTTTGTCGGTCGCGTCCTTGACCTCAAAGTCATAGGTTCCCGGTTCCAACAGCCCAACCGCGTCAAGCTCCTCATTCGTTTTGGGTTTGAATTTCATTACAATTTACCTTTCAAGAATTTGATCACTTTGGCCACGTCCGTTTCGGCCATTTCTTCCCAAGAAGTGCAACCGGCCTTGTCGAACCACTTTTGTATTTCCTCGCGTTCAATCCTCAACGCCTCGCAAAGCCGCCTTGCTTCCTTAATGGAATCCTCCCCGGCAAGCTCGATCTTCTTGGCCTCGGCTTCAATGATGTCTTTACCGTAACGGCGGGCGAATTCTGGATAGCTCCAGTCGAATTGCTCGCGATCCGGAAACCCTGTCAGTCGGCTCTTGGTCACGAGCGCGTATCGGCTGCCTCCAACCTTGGAAATCTCCAAAGCAAGGTGTAGCTCATACTCCAGTTTGTCCCAACAGTCAAAAGTCGTCCCTATTTGGGCCTGTTGCCCCGTGTTATCTTTCCCCCACATGGCCTTTTCATGAGCAATAAAGATGACGTTTAGATCAATGCGCGAAACCCAATGCACTAGCTGCCGCATAAGCCGGATCGGGCCTTTTTTGGATGCGCCAAACTGGTCTTTTTCGCCCAATCGCGCTTGTTCGTTCGCAACCTCGGTATTGAAAAGCTTCGAGATTGAGTCGATCACAACGGTTTTGAAACCGTGATCTTCCGATGCCAAAGCTTGGAATTGCTCGATCACTGTTTGGAAGTCAAGTGACCCATCCTCCGGTCCCATATACGCGCCTGCAGACGCCTTCAGTTTGTCGGTGTAGTGGCTCAAATCCGCACCGCCTTCCGTGTCTATGTAATAGACACTGGGAAAATCAAGAGCTTGCCACGTTTTACCTACTCCGGGCTTCCCGAAAATTAGAATCTTCGGCTTGCTAGGTTCCGCTTGTTTCGGGTCTTTAGCCTTCAGCCTAGACCCCGCTGTTTTCTTTTTCGTCATTTGCTTTTCTTTCTCGTTTTGTTTGCTTGTAAAACCGCGTTTGTCAGGCGGTTCAAAATTTCGTCCTTCCACCCCTCCGCAATAAGCGAAGGTGCTTTGTTGTGTTTGAAGACTTGGTAGGAATGCACACAGGCGGAGTGATCCCGCTTGAACAGCGCACCGACTTCGGTGTGCGTTAATCCGCATTCGCGGGCCGCCGCCATCGCGCAGTGACGCGCCCAACAAAGGTGTAAGCACCTTTTGCTCTTGGAAATGAGCTGTTTTTGCTCAAATCCGCTAACGTCCTCGGTGATCTCCCAAAGAGCGTTTTGGAAATCTTTGATATTCATAAGGCCAATACCGCCCGCCGTAGGTTGTACGACGGGCGGGTCCGTTAACCCTTCCGGCGTGACCGGTAGGAAATTGGATATTTGCTCGGGCGAAGAATGAAAAAGAGAACCGCGAGCGGGAGAACCTGGGAGGCGAGTAACAAGAAAAGTGTCATGCTTTTTCCTTTTAAGTTTTTAGAAGTTGATTGAACAGGGGATCGGACCCTGATCGGGGCCTAGTTATTTGCTGATCCGGTATTCCCTCTCATTCACGACCAAGGTTTCCCACCCACCTTCCCCCGCAGTGGCATCCATCAGCTCAAACCCATTCTCATATTCCAGTGTATAGCGGGTGACGGTTTCCTCGTAGTCCGCAGCACCGACTTCTTTCAGCTCCCCCAAGAGCCGAATGGCTTCTTTTTTTGTTGTAGCCCGCACATCGTATGCGGAGGAATCGTTAGTGCAGCGGATTACCCAAAGTGTCAGTTTCATATTTTTTTCGGTTTTTGATTTCTAGCGAGCAACCGCGCCCGCTCTCATTGGGCTTAACCTAATATATGCAAGGCGAACTCGGCAAGTGTTTTTTTGAAAAAACTTTTCGGAGCCGGAAAAGGAAAGACCCGCCCCTTAAACAGGAGCGGGCTTCGAGGTAAGGAAACAAAACGTGCTATGGACGTAGCGAAACGTTGCAAGGATGTTAGGCCGTCAACGGTAAAACGTCAAGCGCGTTGACGGTTTCAAATTCTCAAATGGCAACGCAAGCTTGTGACCTGTTTATAGACATTGAGAATTCGGTGCTTTATCAGAGCAAAACCAATCTCACGGAATCGACTCTGAAAATATTTTACCAAGGTTCATCCGTTCCTTTCCGAGTATTTCCAATTCGCCCCACCGGCAACCGCTTTGCACCGTTCGTTCAAGATGTCGATGTCGATTCGCTTGGCTTGCGAATGTATATCGCCGACGCGAAATCAAACGTTGCCGCTTCGACCCTCGACACATCGTGGACGGCAACGCCAGGCCCGGCTGCGCCTGACAACGTAACCAACTTTTTTGACGGGGAATTGAACCTGAATACAACCGAACTTAATTCGCAATTTGACCCGCTAACGAACAGCATCAGCAATCTTTATTTCCAGGTTCAGCTTTCCCACGGTGCGAACTGGCGCACGATATACAATCAGAAGATTACAGTCGTTAAATCTCCGATTGACCCAACCTCAACCGCGAATGTTCCCGATCCCGTGTCGGAATATTACACGCGAACGATGGCAGATAATCGTTTCCTCTCGCTCGGCGTAAATGGCCCTGGAAGAACGACCACTCTTCAAAGCCCATCCGGAACTTACCTTCGCGAAATCGGCGTGGATGATAACGGCAACGCAATTGATAACATTGTAACAGCATGAAATACCTTTTACTCGCATTATTCATCTTGCCTCTTCCGGCTTGCTCAACTGCAACGGTTAAAACTCCAAGCGGTTGGGAATATTCACGCGTCGATCCCGTTTGGAGCATTCGCGCCATTCAGTCTATCGAGTTTGAAGACTCGGCCGGTTCTCGTCTGATTGTCTCGGGTTACAAGTCCGAACAAGCCCAAGGATTTGAAGTTGCCGCGAAGCAATCCGAACTCATTGCCAAGCTTGCAATGATGCTTTCATCTTCATCTACCGCCGGAACAGTTGACCAAACAAACATTATCGAATGAGAGTTTTATCTTTTCTTTTGCTAACCCTCCTCACGGTCCCGGCTTTAGGTGACCGCATAACGGCCCTTGTAACCGTTACAAGTAACCCAAGCGCGGGCGATACGCTGACCGTGAACGGCAATGTCAGAACGTGGCGAACATCCGTATCATCGGCATCGACTGAAATCGGCATTGTAGGAACTACAAGCCTGAATAATGACGCGCTGTTCGATCACGTTTTAAGTTATCCTTTCACTTCGCCCTTTTTAACCATCACGAAGCCAACCTCGACCTCTATTAAGCTCACCGCCCCGGTTGATGCGGCCTTGACGGTTACGGCGTCAGGCTCTTGGGCAACGGTAGCTTTGACCACGAACACGACAACCGTCGGCCGCTTAGTGCGTGTCCCAGGTTCAATGGAGCCGGTTCAATCGACCGCAACCAACATGTTCAGTTTGCTTGCCTCCGATCTTGGAACCTATTCCACAAACTCAATTCCTGCCGGATCGCAGTTGCTAACCAATTTTGTGTCCACCGGAGGAACGCAAACGATCACCGGCTACAAGGTTTTTTCATTGGCCTCAATCCAAGGAACCAATTCTCTAAGTCACCACATTCCCGGCATCGTAACGCTTCAGAGCTACGACTCTGGCGAAAACCCTATCGCCAATATCGGCGTTGATGATGATGGTTATTGGAGCTTGCGCTCCACCGATAGCAGCGGGTCCGCCGATGCGCTATCGCTCTCTGATCCGGATGATTGGGTCATTTTGAACCGAGCCACGGCCGACAATGTTTACGGTCAACTAGGATCGGCAAATACTTGGACGGCAACTAATACGTTCGCGCAAATTACCAACTCGGTAATTTACGGTGCGACCATTGGCGGCGATTCAAGTTTTAGCGGAACGTTTGGAACGGTGACGAACGGAACTTTCAAAGGCGGAACTATTACAAATGCGACCATCAACGGCTCAACCCTTGCCGGGAATAACACATATTCCGGCGCAATTGGAACCGTGACAAATGGAACCTGGTATTCCGCCACGCTTGCCGACGACATAACGCTCTCGGGCGATTTAGGTTTGGGTCAGTCAACCAGTTCATCGCTTGCCAATGGATCGAATTCCGGCGTTGATCTCAGCGGAAAAACTTATTGGAAGCTTTCAGGCCCAACGGCCGCTTGGTCGATTGATGGAATCGTGGCCGGGAATGCTGGCGATTTTCTGATCATTCAAAACGATTCAGGCTACCAACTGACGTTCGGCAATCAATCCGGTTCTGAAGCAACGGCCGCGAATCGAATTGTCACGCAATCGAACGCGGATGAGGTAGGTTATGAAGTTAATCTTTTAGTCTATGACGGCAATTCATCGCGATGGCGTTTGATTACGCCCGAGATTGACGTTTCATCGCCCGACCTTCCTAGCATTACCGGAACCGGCGTAACGATTAGAACCGGGTCCAGTGCTTACACCACGCGAGACGTTGTGGCCGGTAGTTCAAGGATTTCGATAACGAACGGTGATGGCGTGAGCGGGAATATCACAATAGACGCGACCGAATCCAATTTCGACATAGCAAGCCTTGGAGGATCTATAACCACGGGAATGCTGCCAACGGGGATCAGTGCCGCAAACATCGGAACCGGCACCATAGACAATACCGAGTTTTCGTATCTCAACGGCGCAACCTCAAACCTTCAAAACCAAATTGACGCGCTCGGCGGGTCTGGAACTGTGACCAGTATTAACATCAGCGGGGATACTTCTATCACGCCATCGGGCGGGCCGATTACCACTAGCGGCACCATCGCCCTCGATGTTGATTCAGACCTCGATGCGCTTGCGGCGAATGCGTCAAACGGTCTTTGGGCGCGAACCGGAGCGGGAACCGGTGCGGCTCGAACAATCACGGCCGGATCAACGAAGGTCACTGTTTCAAACGGTAACGGATCAAGCGGAAACCCGACAATTGACGTAAGCGAAGCCAATCTCAACGTGGGCAACATGACCGGAACCTTGGCGGTCGCAAACGGTGGAACTGGATCAACAACGGCAAGCGGCGCACGAACTAACCTCGGCGTTGCTATCGGATCGGATGTTCAAGGTTATGACTCCGACCTGAACGCCATTGCCGGTATTTCCTCGAATGGCTTAATTGCCCGAACAGGAGCCGGAACGGCGGCCGCTCGAACTATTACCGCAACCGGCGCAATCACCGTTTCCAACGGCAACGGCGCAAGCGGCAATCCCACGATAGGAATAAACCAAGGCAACCTAGATCTCTCCGCGCAATCGGGTCAAATCAGCCTTGCTTCGCAAGTCACCGGGACGCTAACCCCGAACGCGGGCGGAACGGGCAATTCCACGTACACAAAAGGCGATATCTTAGCGGCCACCGGCGTGACGACTTTGGCCAAACTAACTGCCGGAACTAACGGCCAAGTCTTGACCGTGAACTCCGCACAGTCAACAGGCCTACAATGGCAAACGCCAACTAGCGGAACCGTGACAAGCGTTGCTGCATCGGCTGGGTCTTCAAAGATATCCGTTTCAGGCGGGCCAATTACAAGTAGCGGAACGATCACGATCGACCTTGGAACCGTCAACCTTGCCGACCTCGCAAACGTTTCCTCAACCTCTCCGACTTCGGGTCAGGTTTTGGAATGGAATGGTAGCGCATGGGCACCGGCAACGGATGATACGGGAAGCGGCGGTGGCGGTATTTCTTCTGAAGTAAGCTTAACAACATCAAGCTTTTCATCTGGAACGGGATCGGGCGGAGATCCTTACACTTTCACGGCCTCTTTAGGCGTTGCCTATGACATTGATTTATCAGGAAATAGCCCAGGTGATCATTATCAGCTGAACATTCCAAACGGATCAGCTGGAGAGCAATCAATTATTCACGTAACAACGACGGCCACAAATTTCGTAATCAGCGCGACCGGGTTAAGCTCTAGTCAATGGGATTACAATGATTCTCACGCGTTGATTCAATGGATTCACGATAGCTGGTACACGGTTATAACAGGAGGAACGACCCCTTGGTAATGAATGGAACAACGAGAGCGCGACATATTACGAATCCAAATCTTGTTCGCGAGGTTTGGACAATGGGAAAAGGTTTTGCGAAACCTGAATCACGCGATTGCTCTCGTCTCGGCCGATGGCTCCTTCATTTTCGCGAACAACGTTTTTCAAAAGCTTCTTGGTTTTACCGAAACAGAGTTGCATGAATTAACATGGCAAAAACTGACTCCAGATTTTGAAGAAGCGGACGCCGACCAACGCCAGGTTGATCGCGTTTTGTCCGGCGAAATTGATTCCTACGTCATGCTTAAAACATACATGACGAAAGCAAAAGATTTCATAGACATTGAATTACAGGTTCAAAAATTAACAACTGAGCAAGGCGATTTTTTAGCATTCATTAGCGGCATGAAAATGACTGGCAACGTCCACAAGGAATTCTTAGCGAAAACTAAAACAGGCGAAAACCGCGTTGATATGGTCAAAGCGATTAAGGCCGAATTTGAAGCGCGACCCTTCCTTGGTAGTCTGATCCTGCTCGCAATCTTTCAATGGCTAGCCAAGCAAGGCGTCGATTTCTTCGACCTTGTTAAGTTCTTCCTCTAGACGTCGATCTCAATCTCCCTTCGGTCAACAACGTAAACCTCGCCCCATCTTCCAGGGTTTGCGGAAATGACCATTGCCGATCCGAATATGCTAACCGATTTTGACTCATCAAGGTCTTGTTCGACTGCCTCCAATGGCTTTCCATAAGGCGAGCCGTGTCGCACAACATTGTCTCGGTTTATTTTTAATGCGTTTGCGTTTGCTTGCCGTTTGAAAAACGCCAAGTCTGAAACGAACGCCCAAGTTGAAACTTCAACAGAGCTTGATGTATGGGAAAAATAGCCCCAATTGATAGCGTTTTGCTCATCGACTTGACGAACCGCATCGGGCTTTTGAATTTTCCAATCTGCTTCCAATTGCCTGATGAAATCAAAGTCATCAACCTCAACGTTTTTTATTAGCTTTTCGACTGGGATAGACCTTGGCTCAACGTCGAACCGATCAATTGATCTGATCCATTCCCCATAGAAAGTATTGGACGCCGGAACGAACCGCGTCCATTTGTTAGCCGTGTCAAAATACGAATCTCTTGTTATTTCCTGCCATGAGTCAATCAGGTAAATATTCCCCTCTTGGTTGAACGTTCTTAGTTCATAAATCTCCCCTTGGCTGGCGAAAGAAAACTCAATTCCAAACGATTCAGAAACGCGCTTAATATCGGCGATATCAATCCAGTAATGCTCGTACAAATTGCCGTAGATTTGGAAGTCATAGGAATCGAAAGCGGCATTGTCGTGCTTTCTGTTTTCGCTGACCGTATGACCCGGCCCAATTTTCCATTCTGTAATCCTCCCGCTTTGGCTTCTGGCATTGTGAAATGAATCGGGCAAGTCGTTCTTGGTTTTTATTGGGATGCCAAGGTCATTTGCGCGATCCCAAATTTCATCGTATGGCGTCACACGCATGAACTGAGCGGCGGGCCTAATCCAAGTTTGATTTCCGAAATCGTCGCGCACCCCGCTTTCGGTTGGCTTAACCGGTGAACCAAATGTCTCTGGGTAAAAGTCAAACGTTCGGCTTGGCGAAAGCTCTTGGTAGATGTCCCATAATTGCAACGGTTTTGCCCATGTAACCGAATTGATTAACCAAGCGATATGGTTATAGGTTTCGACCAATAAAGGCGTCATGAGCTGACGTGGCGGGCCTACTGGGCCAATTGTCCCGTCAGGATTTTGTTTTGTTTGCGAGCCGAAAAGATCGTCACGGTTTGCCTCATACCACCCTGGCTCGCTGTAATGTTTTAAGAACTCGTCGAGTTGATCGGGCGGCAATTGTAAAACGTGGTCTGGGTTGCTTTGATTTTTTATTTGTTCGGCCGTTTCGCCTTTTGAAAGGATTTGTTGAATTTGAATTTCTAAACGCTCCGTTGCTGGCATCGTTGCAAACTCAAAATCTTTCCCATCACCCAGAGCAACTATTGATTTCGACGAGTAGCCGTTTAAAACATCAAGAGACATTCTTGCCTCTTCTTCTCGCTCAATTGAATCATACCGCCTTGATTCCCTCGCATAAATGGGCCTATTGGCAAACCCAGGTATGTAATCATTGGAAGGCCAACCGTCGTATTTGAACTTTAAAACCTCGGCCGTTTTTAGCGTTTTACTTTGCCGACTAAACCGGCCCGCTAAAGTTTCGCCATCTTTCAGCCCATGCGGGAATCTGAAATCATGCTCGCGGTTAATCGGAGCTTGAAAACCATTAGGACCAATTGAGAAAAACAAATCGTCGCTTGTTAAATATTGGTCTTTTAAATTTTTAACCAAACCATTCGCCGACAGATTAGGATGCCCATTGTTTGCGAATAGCTTTCGTTGATAGTAAACCCTCTGCGGATCGACTAGGAACCCTTTATTGTCCGGCTGCAATTCCAAGACTTCTTCATTCGTATCGGTTACGGTTAAAAGCTCGGCCCCTTCGGTTTCAAATTCGCTTTCTGTTGAGGCGGGCAATGCTTGGAATGGCGAAATGTTCCAGCCTGATTTCAGAAAGTTTGTGCCGGTTGTAACAATGTCAAAATCCTTGCCCACTGGCGGCGATAAAGTGAACCCGCCTTTCTCGTCTTCCTCTATGGCTATACCGAATTGCTGAAGTTGACCGGCAAGGTCTTCGTGTTTCTCAAAAGTCAATTCAGTGATCTCGCCATCGGTTCTGTTGACTAGAAAAAACCGCCCCTTTTGCGTGATCAACTCTCGGAGTTTTGTCCATTGGTTTTGGCCGTCTCCAAAAATGGATTCGTAACCTGTGACTTCATGCAAAACGGCCGGATCAAACTCGAATAATGAAAGCCAACGCAAAAGGCCGACAAAATTGGCAACGTTGTTAGCTTCGGCATCGCCGCCCATGTGATAAAAGCGGCCATCTCCGCTTCGAGCTTCAAACAGGTATTTGTAAGGAGCCGAATAACCGGAATCAATCGTGGTCCGCCGGACGGCTATACATCCGAAAGCCTCAATTTCATATTCGTGCCGTGTTGTCTCGCCTTCGAATATTGCTCTAATTGGCGTGCGTCCGAAATTGTGAACCCTGAAAAAGTTGTATTTGTTCCACTCCTTTTGAATCGTGATCGACGTTTTGTTTTCAACCACGATCTCGGCAACGCGAAGTTTGTGGACGCGCTCGGATCGCGCTTGCGCTTCCGGCTTGATCCAATAGGCCTCGCCATCTATGACTCGCGTGTGAGCCTGTAAAGACCCGTCCAGCGTTTCAAATGGGGTTTGCGGTGAAACCAGTGCAATTTTGTTTTTCTCGTCCTTAGAAACCAACGTCGCGCCATTTGCGATGTCTTCAAAATCAGAGTGATTGTATGCGCCAAGGTCGAAATCAACCAATTGTGCGTTGCCTTCATAAAACTGGAAAACCTTGCCCTTAAACCCTGGCAATGCACCGCCGAAAAGATGCGACTTGCCGCAAAGCCTGATCTTTAGCTTGCGATCCAGCTCCGCAAAAATCAGGTTCAGCTTATCGGCCGATAAACTGTCGCCGCTGACTAAATAATCTAAAGCCATACATCACGCCCGCCACCTTCGCCGCCGCCCTTGCCACGTTTATCAATGAACTCAATGGTTGTCCCCGTAGGCGTCCTGTTAACCCTATAACCTCGCCCGCTCTTCAGCGTGATTGCTACCGCGTAATCTCTGAGCTTGTTAAACATTCGCCCGACCTTGGAAGGCGAGCTTGATTTTGGCGGAGGCGATGTCATACCGAATCATACAAAGCATCGGCCCATGCTGCGAACACCCATTCAGTGACTTCATTTATAGTTTGAGATCGAAGGCCGGTTGTTGCTGTGGAACGTTGCACGATCCAACCGAAAGTCGTGTCTTGAGGTTTTAACGCCGGATCGGCTGGCAACTGAGCCGCAACGACGGCCGGAACATTGAACAGCGAAACCAGTTGCGCCGTCGTGTATCGGTTAGGAGATAAGTCAATGACCGACCTTTGCGCGTATCGCGACGAATAAGTAAACGTCCGACGCAATACCGGCCGCGCTTGATACACGCTTTCAACCCCTTGCCGTTTCAAACGGTAAGCTTGTTTCTGAATCTCAGCGGCCGCCCCGGTGAATACTGTTTCTTTTCCGTCCTCGCCTTTATCAAGCTCCTTTTTAACCGCTTCAATTTGTTCGGTCGTCAAGGCGTCGTGAACCTTTCCAATGTGAAAAAAGTCGATCTCCGAAAAATTCTGGTCAAGCTCCCAGGTTGTCTCGACATTCTCGCTTCCTCCAAGAATCACGCTTTGGTCGGTGATAAAGCCAACCAACCGCCAGTTGCCGTCCTCTTGGCTCAACGTGCTATCAAATCCCAACCCCCTAAGAGCGTCGGCCGTGCTTCGGCAAGCCTCTTCGCTCCCGACCCATTCGTAATTGAAAACCGTCCCGGTATCACCTGCCCGAAACTGTTCCTCGACTCTGACTAACGCAAGACCAACGCCAATGTAAGGAATCATATTGCGTCCTCCTTCGTGTTGTCGGCGGTTTGTTTGGTCGATTTTGAAATCTTTTCAAGCAATTGATTCATTTTTACTAGGCGATCCCTGTTTTCGCTTTTTGATCCAATGGCGGCGAATCCGCCAATCCTTCGCAATGAATCCGCTTGAACTCTTTGACCTGACAAAGACGCCCTTGCTGAACCCGGTTCGGTTAAATCGTCAGGGATCGGGATGATGTTTGTTGCTCCAGTGGAAAGAGACCTCTTTAATTCAGCTTCTCTTTTTTGCCTGTTTTCAAGAACCGTGTTTGTAAATTCGGCAACGTCATCAAGGCTCTTATCAAGGCCCCTTCCTTTTAGTAAAGACTCTCCAAATATCGCAACGTTCCCAAACATAATGGCAAGGCCATCACTCAAATCATTGACCCGATCAATTACGAAACTTAAAGCCCCGCCAAGTGCTTGCTGAATTTTGAAACCTAACTCAGCCATTTTGTCCCCAAGCAAAGTCAACTTGTTAAGTTGCTCATCTGACATCAAAAGCGATTCGTTTTGAGTCTCAACTAAGTTGGCAAAGTCTTTATTGAAAGCTTGCAAGATTTGCTGGCCTTGCCTTCCGAAAACGTCAGATATTGCGTTTTGCAGATCAAGAGAGTTGTCCATTGATGCGGCCGCTTTGCCTATTTGAAGCAACAATTCATCCGCTTTCTTGTTGTTTAAATCGTCAATTGAAACGCCAAGCAACTTGAAAGATTCATCCAAACCAGAACCTAAACCCGCTTTGAAATCGCTTTGCGCTCGCGCAAGATTGCGAACCGATTTGGCTACGTCTTCAAGGCTCAACCCGGCTTGCCTGCCCGCAACATCAAAAGCTTGCAGAGTCTTGCCCGCGATTCCTGTTTTCGCTTGAAGGTCTGTTATTGTTGAAGCGTATTTAATTGTGTTCCTTGTTGCGTTTGTAATTGCTGCACCCGCAAAAACGCCGCTAATTGCCCCGCCTACGCTTGACCGAAAAGATCTCGCAAACTTGTTTGATTGCGACTCAACGCGCTTGATCCCGGCCTGGAAACCGCGATCATTCAATGACATTTTTGCAACTAAATTAAACAACCCCATTCAAGACCTCCTCTTTCGATTTGCAATAAAGCCGTTCAATCAAATCAATGTCGTCTTCTCTCAATTCGACTCGTTCGCTTTCTTCCATGATCACAAGCCAACGCCGACTTGCTTCCCATACACTCATCTCTAATACTGACTTTTCATCGTGTCCAAATCTCAGAAGTGAAAGCAAAAGGCGGTAGGTGATTGGTGCAAAAACTTTTCTTGTCTTCTTCTGGTCATCCGATGCCTTGATTGCCGCAAAATCAAGATTCTCCGATATGTAATCAACGAACCTTTTTGCTTCCTTGTTCCAGTCTAAATGAGAGCACAACCTGCCCCAGATCCGGAGAAACATCGGAAACCAAAACCGCCTCGATATTGAATTGAAACTCTTTGGAGTAACCGAACAAGCAACAACGGCAAGTGCCAAATCGTCAAGCGTTGCTTCGTCTTTTTCGCCTACAAAAGGCGATCCGATTTGGTGAAGTGTGAATAGCTGACCAACCGTTAAAGGCTGGAGATTAAACAAGAGAACCCGAGCGGATAGTTGCTCAATTGACTTTGACCAATGAGCCACAACATCAATCTATTTACCAGATGCAAGATTGCTACTAACGAAGCGGCGCAACGTCATATCTAGGACAACCCTGTCAGGCTTTTCAATGCGGCTTGAACCTTCAATGTAAATCCATTGATGGTTCTCAGGAGAATCCGCTCCATCGGTATTCCAGGCATTTGACCAAGAACCCATTGCGACAATCGGAAGGCCCGTGATGGTAACGCCTGCAAGCGGAACTGGTTTTCCGCCAGCCTTCAAAGCGTTTGCTTGTGTCGTGCCATCGGGAATCAATGTCATCTGACATTCGAGATATTCGCCTGAAGCGGATAACCTGACAATGTCGCCGGAAACGTCGGTATCCATTGCAACGTCGTTGTTGTGATTAACTGAAAGAGCGTCGATTCGCGGAGACACGTAACCCGTCAATGCGGTAATACCGAGAGTCCCTCCGGTAAATGTTCCGATGCTTACTAAACCGACTTCAGACATTGCCATAGTATCAATGCGAATTTGTCAACGTTAGGCAAAGTCCTTGCCTGAGCAATAAAGGAAGAGTTTTTGAAGCGAAACGTAATGGCCGTCTTCGGCTTCAAAGCTTTGCGGGCCGACCATCCTTTGACGGCAAGTGTAGTCATCAATGGCAGCCGTTAAACTGTCGCAAATTGAGTTTGGTAAAATGACATTCAACAAACTCGCAAACGCCGCTTTGTGATCGCTCTCGGCCGTGTCGAATGCGCTGGTTGTTAAGATCACGTCGAAATCAACAATCCAATTTCCGACAAACTCAAAACCTTCGTCAGGCTCGGCCGAAACCGCGATTGATTGAATCCTGGGAATGAGAATTTCCCCGGTTGAATTTTGGTTAAGCGGTTGATCCGCCGTTTTCGGACCTCTCGAATGTCCGGCGTAAACTCGGTCGGCGTCGAACGTGTAAGTTGTTTCGTAAACGTTTATTGTTAAAGCCTGGGAGATGATATGCGAAGAGAACGCATCCTCTGCCTTGCTTAAAATGTCGTTGCCTTCAGCCATTGAAAGTCAAAAACCGTCAACGTGAATTGTATTTGTCCGCGACCTTTTGCGCCTTATCCCTCATGTGTCTCTCCATCTCCACGCGTTCGGCCGCGTAAGCTCTCGCCAGTGCTTGCTCAACCTTCGGATGAATGCTTTTCACGTTTGGGCCTTTCGCCAGCAAACGGTAAACGGCCTTTGCAGTTGGGTTTAACCCGGCCTTTGCTGGCTTACCAAATGACCTTTGCTTGACTCTCGGCCCTGTTTTACCTCCACCAAATACGCCGCCAGCTTTCGCCATTGCGAGCTTCGCATGATACCAACCTGCTTTAAGTGTTCCGACCGATCGAAGTCGGGAGGCTATTAGCTTTCGAGCTTCCTTCTTTATTTCGTTACGCGGCAAAGGTTTTTCGCCACGTTTAAGCCTCGATCCTTGAATAATTCGTTCGGCTTTAGTGTTTGCGATCTTGAAACCTCGCCGCCGGATCTCGCCGGTCTTGCGGCTCTTGACCATTTTATCTTCGGCCCCAAGCTCGGCCATGATCGCCGAACGATCCGCTTTAGGCGTGTATTGCTCGGCCTTCTTTAAAACGTGAAACATCCGTCGGTTTATCGCCTTTGATAATTCCTGGGAGGTTTCGACTAGGTAACGGTCTAAAGCTCGCCGGAATTCCTTTGTCTCAATTTTAATCTCGGCAGCCATTAGTTGACCGATCCACAATCAAGAATCCAGTGCGAACCGTCTGCCGATTTACTGACCCGCAAAACGCGATAGGAACGCGCCGACTGAATGAGAGTGTTTCCAACATCAGGCGCACCAGGGAATGCGTCAGCGGTTAACGTGGATGCGTCCACGGTGATAGTGGATTGATCGGAAGTCCTTGCGTTCGGGAAATCATCAACATTGACGATTAGAGAGAACTCAATTGTCCCGACATTGCCACCGATGGCAATTTCAATGCCGCGTTCGGAGGTTGAAGGAATGCAAGCAATCGTCTGATTGCGAAAAGTAAACGTCGGCTTGTCAAGAACGGTGCGCGTTGCCCGCATGACGTTTTTAATTATGTTTGCACCAATGCTCACAGTCCTTGATTCCCCAAGACTTCAAACTCGGCAAGCTCGGTATTTGGAACCGACAAAACGTCACCGGAAACGTAGTCTATCTTCCAATGGTAGTAATATTCCCCAACCTCCGGAACGTCCGCCGTATTCGTCCACGCGTATTTTACAAGGCCAACCAAAGCACCCGCAATCTCCCCGGTTTTGGTTTGCCACGTTGCCGAGTTTTTCTTTCTAAACCTCAGAGACACCGAGGAAACGCCCGACAAATCAATTGGCCCGTTTGCATCGCTCAACGTCTGTTGAATGACTGGCAAGTTGTTGCCGCTTTGAATTTGATAATTAGCCATTAGGAGATCGAGGTTTTCCAATCCTCGCTTGCGCTTATTCTGGTTTTGAAATCCTGCGACACAGTGACATTGCCGCTGACTTGCGGGATAAATTGCAGATCAACCGTCACTGTCGTTTGATCGACTGTAACGGTTGTCGAATCCGCAAGATAGTCTAGCGGATCATCTGTCATTATTCAGAAATCGAACCGATCTCAGATTGAATGTCCGCGAGCGATTCGTAAGCGATTGCCGCTTCATTGTTTACCGCATCAACTTTCTGGGCGATCTCAGCATAAAGCGATGCAACATTTGCCTCGTCGATCTCTCCACCAACGGCCCGGCGGCCGCTTAAATATTCAAGCGACTTTTCGACAGCCGCAATAGCTTCGGATCGTAAAGCTTGATTTCGTAAAGCCGAATGAATGCCTTTTAGCTTTCCTTCTAATAGTTCTAGTTTTTTTTCTGTTGCGCTCATTGTTTTGAAATTTCTACCAGGTTGAAATTGCGACTCGTTTCCAAGTGTTCGCGGCCGTGCAAATGTAAATATAATTGGCATCCCAAGCGACCGTGCCGGCCGTTCCGGTCGCGCTCGCGCTTGCTGGCGTTGTTGAATTCGTGATGATGACATCTCCGGTTAATTCAACGTCTCCATCTTCATCGACGCTAAAAACTTCGGAACCCGAATTGCCCGCCCAAATGATAGCTTGATCCGCTGATGGGCTTGGATTGTTCACCGATAACGCTGAAGACAAATTGACAATGTTGGATATATCCATTGAGTTGAGCGTGCCGTGGAAACCATTTCCCGAGGCATCAACCAGGTTGTCGGATGCTGAGCTTGGATCAATATTTGCGGCGTTCAGATCTAGAATTGCTCCGACTTCATAAATTTCCAGTTCAGCAATGTAAAACACATCGTCGGCACCGGCATCTTGGAATGATGCAGACCCGCCGTCGTAAGCTGCTAAGTTGAACGCTCCACTGCCGCCGGTTACATGGCCGTCAACCCATTGAGTGGTCCAAGTTCCGACCGTGTCCAGCGTCCCACTTGGGAAATATGCAGGGTTGCCGCCGGATTGAAGAACAATTTGATCCACATTACTTTGACCGCTCGGAATGTAGTAAACCACCTTTACACGATACCGCTTGCCAATTGTGAATGTCCCCGGATCGCTGACCGCATGATTGCCCGACGTGCCGTCCACTGTGAACCGAAGCGTATTGTCCTTAGAAGTTGCGCCATCGGAAACAGCATCGATATTTCCTGCGGCCGTGCCGTTTGTGGTAGAGCTAAACCCGTTTACGTCGGTTGAAAAGTCGTAAACATTTGCCGCCGTCGCACTAGCCTGACTCAATTCAAACGGAACGCCCGAACGGTAGATCGTTTCAACGTCGGCGGCGGAAAGGGCGGAGTTGAAGAGTTGGACGTTGCGAATTTCGCCTTGGAAATTTCCTGAACCTGCGGCAAAACCTCCGATGTTTAATTGAGTGTTCGACGTTCCAATGCCTTCATAGGTAGCAGATGAAGCGGCATCAAGCGTTTGGCTTTCGCCGTTCACGTAAATGGAGATTCCATCCAAAGCAACGCTTGAAGGCGTCGAAGCGTCAATTCCTGGGTCAGTGACAAAGACTTGATACCATTTTCCATTTTCAACGCTCAGTGAAGAAGTCGCCCGACTTACGTTTTCAGTACCATCACTTTTTAAATAAGTCAGCTCGCCGCTTCCTGAAATGTAAAATTGCCAACCACGAGAGGCCGAATGTCGTTCAGCTAAAACTTGAGTGCCGTCAGTCCAGTCTTCAGCTTTAACCCAAAACGATAGCGACTGCGGAAAATCTTCGTTTGCGCCATCGGTTAAATTCAAACCACTGTCAGTGCCTATTTGCACAATTCCCCCATTGAAATACAACGAAGGCTCACCCCGCGTCAGTCCCTCGGCGATTTCGTCGGACGTATCAAGGCCCGTCAAGGTTGTTGCCGAGGAAACGTCGAGCGTCCCGCCTATCGTCGTCGTGCCCGACAACGTCAAACCGCTTGCGCTGCCGTTTGAATTCTCAACTTTGTCAGCGTTCAACGCAGCGTCATTGGAATTAACTTTTTGGAAAGCGGCCCTCAAAGTGTCGCCTGTTCCATCGTTCGCCGATGATCCAACGTTGATCGTGTTAATGGTTGAGGAATTGGCAAGGATCGGCCCCCACAAAAGGCCAATGCCAATCAAAATCGTTTGAAGTTTGTTTCTCATGTTCTAAATCTAAATCGTGTCAGTTTGGTCAGCCGTAATTGTTCCACTGTCAACCGTGATATCGGTGCGGTCCACCGTCATATCACCGCCAACCTCAATGCTTTGGACAATGTTGCAAACCTGAACAATGTTCGGTTCTTGGAACAAGTTGCATTCCTGTGCCAGGTTGTTTCGTTGAACAAGGTTTGACATTTAGTTTGGCCCTTGCGCTTGAACCGATAAAGTCAGGTTTCCAGTTGTTCTGGCTGTCACGTTGCCCCTGACTTTTTGAATCGCGCCATTGTATTGAATGACCTTCTCTCCATCGGCCGAGAACGAGTCCGTATGAATTTGAAACCATTCCGCTTGTTCGGAGTCATAGACCTCAATCGCGAAGCTCAGAACCGCCGTTCCCGCGCCTTTAGCGTGGAAGGTGAAAGCGTTGAATTTGCTCGACTCAAACTCAACCGTCCCGGCCCCAGTCGAAGCCGCCGCGCTAAGGAGTTTTGCGCTTCCGGATCTCGCCATGATTAACCCTTCTTAGTTGAGGTTTTCTTGCCCTTAAACGAAGCGACCTTTTCCTTGGCTGCCTTCAACGCGCTTTCGGCGTCGTTCGCTTCCTGTTCGGCTTCTTTCAATTCAGCTTCGGCCTTGCGTTTTGCCGCCGCTTCAAAATCTTTTTTTCGCCGTTCCGCTAACGCTTTGTGATAAGCCGGAGCGCGTCGGCGTGTTGGGTTTGGGCGAATGTATATTCGGATGTTATCAAGCTCTCCTTTATCTACTCCATTTCTGAAAATGGATTTTGCTTCGTCGGCGTTGTTTCCAACGTAGAGAGCTTCAATGACTCCGTTCAGGTCTCCGGTTACAATGCAATCTTTCATTTTATCAAGTCTGGAAATGAAAAAGGGGCGGGCGATTAACCCGCCCCCATGTTAAAAGGTTTGAACTAAGAAGAAACGATCTTGATGCCGTAGTTTGAAAGGCCAAAGGTCACTCCATAAAGAAGACCCATTGAGCATTTCAATTGGCCAGAATCTGGATCATACCATTTTCTGAATTGAACAGGAATTCCGATGCCGGGAACGGTTACATTTTCAACCTGAACGCCAGCTTCGGCGGCTCCTTCGGAATCAACCAAGCGACCAGCGAAGAGCAAAGATGCTCGATGCGTCACGAGTCCGGTGACGTTCACCGAGTTGCCGTCAGCGACCCCGCTAGAAACTTCGTAAGTGTCGAATCCGTGAATGCGAGGAACTCGATGCTCTGTCAGAGTTTCGGTTTGTCCGGCCGTATCGGCAGCGTTCAAATCCTTGGCCAATGCCGCGTAGTAACTCTCGTTCAGCAAAGCGGAGCGGCCAAGCTTAGGAACGCCGTTTGCCGTGAGTTGCGCGGCAAGGTCGGCCATGTCATCACGATCGAAATTCGCAGCGGTTGATGCTAGTTCAGTTGCTGCGGCCGCTGGGAAATTGGTGTCATTGACTAGGTTCCAAATATCGCCAAAAACCTTCTTCTGAACTGCCTCAATGGCCGGGCCAATGAAAAGGTCCATTAAGTTGATTGCCGACTTGCTTCGTTCGTCATCGAGGAAGCCATAGACAAAACCGTAGAACGTGTTAAGCGTCACGGTCTTCGCGGTCATGCTCACGTCAGTCGAGCTGTAACCGCTTGTTAAGTCTTGCGCCGTCGGAACGGTTGGAAAGCGCGTAGTAACGCTTTCACCACGGGAAGCAACGTCGGTTGAAAAATCCGTTACAAACGCATTCAATGGAGCGAATGTCTCCACCAAATAAGGTAAGGATTCCTGAGCAATTTGAGCGGGATTCACGCCCGCGATTGTGTTAGCCATTTTATTTTAGTGTGTTGTGTGTGTGTTCTATCGCAGTTTGAATCCACCGCTCATGATTTCGCGGTTGGACGTGTAAAATTCGTTGCGCTCATCGCCAAGCGGTAGCTGGAAATATTGCTTCCAAAGCTCCTCCGATGATGCGGCTTGTTCCGGCGCAAATTCTTCTTCGATCGGTTCGCTTATTCCTTGCGCTGCCAATGCTTTGGCAACTTCCGATGCGGCGAAGGATTCTTTGATTTCGTCAAACCCTTCAACTTGCCCGCTCAAATCTTCAACCTTCGCGTTTAGCTCTTCGCGCTCGGTTGTTAAGGCTTCAACCTTCGCGTTCAATTCCGCGTTGATTTCGGTTAGAGAATCGGCGGCCTGTGTAGATTCGTCGTTTGACGCCTTCAAGCTTTCGACCTGGGCCTTTAGATCAACCAAAGCTTGGTCATGCCCAAATAATTTTGCAGACATTTCTTTCAAAGTCATAACGACTAAAACGCGTCAACGGATTTGGTTGATCAGGTCTTGCTTGTTTTCCATGATCCCATCCACTAACCCAATTTGAACGGCCTCTTTCGCAGTGAAGATTTGACCGTCCATTGACGGCAAATCCAGTTGCCGATTCTGAATCATCCAATCTTTAAACTCATCGGCCAAAGCGTTTACGTGGGATTGTAAGCTTGCTCTCTGATCGTCGGTCAACCCTACGTTCGGATTGCCCGCGCCCTTGTAAGGTCCGCTTGTAATCTGTTCATATTTAATGCCGCATTCCTCCCACATCTGGGAAAAATCTGCGATCTCGAGCAGCGTTCCAATGCTTCCCCTAGTCGAACTCGGCGAAGTGAAAGCCATTGTTGCACCGGCCGTGATATACTCAGCTGCGCTTGCAACCAGGCCCGATGACCAAGACACGATTTGGACAAATTCAGAAATGTTTTTCAGCTTGGTAGCAAGCTCCGGCGTTCCGTTCACCGTCCCGCCTGGGCTGTCAACATCGAGCAAAATAGTTTCGACGCCGTTATCTAGGGCGAAGTCAATCGCTTGATGAATCATTTGATGATCGACCATTCCCAGCATTTTTGAATAGTCATCGGCTCCATTGTAAAGCGGGCCGTAGATCGGGATCTCGTAAACGGTTTCTGAAACAAAACCGGGCCTTGGCAAATAGTTGCCTTCGAAATCTTTCGTCGGTCCGTATTCGTCCCGATCGTAATTTCCGACAACCTGCTTGCCGAAAGCGTGGGAAGCAAACGCGATTGCTTGCCGCTTGTCCACATACCACGTCAGTGAACAAAGCTTTGCTATTAAGGCGGTGTTAAGACTCCTCATTTTCTTGGCTTTGCGGTGAGATTGAATTTTTTATCTTTTGAACTAATGTAATTGGCCTTCTAAATCCTTCGTCTTCCTTCCATGCTGTTTTTACGGATTCCGACATTGAAGGCAAACCGGCCTCTTTTCTGAATTGCTCTTCGTCTTCTGTTGCTGGCGTTATTGCTCCAGCCCTAACAGCGACACCGTAAGCGTCAAACTTTGCTTTCAACGTCTCAAATCCGTCTCTTTCTGAGTTTCTTGATTCTTCAGCCTCTCCCCCAATTGTCTCTGTTTCTTGGCCTTCGCTGCCAAGATCGAAATCAGGGTTTGGGCTTTTGCCTTCCATCAGTTGGAGAGCGTCCTTCAATTCAATGCCGTTAGCGTCGGCAATTCTTTTTGCGCGTTGCAATAGGTCGGAAACTTCAAACTCCCGCTGTTCTCGCAACTTGACCCAGTGCCGCCCCTGTTCGCCCGCGATTGTTTGAAGTGAACGTGTCCCGGCTTGGTATTCGCTCAATGTCGCGTTGCGTTCATTGCCCGAATCCGCCGTTAACCTGGCTGGAACCTCATATTCCCAACTATTCCAGAACCGCGCTTGGTCTGGCTCCCTGACTAGCTTTAGCTTTATTGCTTTGGATAAAGCGTAGGCGTGAATTCTCCTTAGCGTTTTGATTTCGCGTTCTTGGTGCGACTGAATCGAACGTCGGATCTTTTCAATGATCGTTCTCGCCCATGCGCCATTCGGCGATTTCAAGCTCAACGCGAAGTCTGGGTCCCATCCTATGCCGTAAAGACTCATCCGCATCATTCGATCCTCGAATGCTTGGGCCTCGCTCGATGGTCTGTCGAATTCGACTTGTTCAAGATCGGCATTCGGATCGGCCGAATCCAAATACATTGTCATCCCGCGTTCGAACGCTTGAATCTGATTGCCGCTTGCAAGACCCGTTACATCGGTCCCGGCATCGGACATGATAAACCCGTCACCCTCCTCCGGTAGTCCGCCAAGAACCTTCTTTTTGAACACCATTGCCGACGCCATTTTAAAGGCGTACATGTTCCATTCCCGAACCTGTTTAATGTCGGCAAAGGTAGTAATGGCAGAACCCAAAACGCTGATGCCTCGGCTTTGATCTGAGTAAAGCGGGTTAAACCGCAGAATCATGTTGTTCGCGCTAATGCGGCGAACCGTGTTTCTGTCCGAACCTTGCTGGACTAAGTAAGCGACCGGCTTTCCTACTTCGTCGGTGATAACGCCATTTGATAAATGGCGAGTCTTTGAAAGCGGCCCATTCTGTAAGTTGCCGTTATGGATTCGATGCGCTCGAATATGTTGAATCTTTGGACGGCCTTCTTTGTCTTGCGTCAAATGAATACCAATGTCGCCATCAGTCATTTCGGACATTAACCGCAAACGGCTTGCGGCTCGTCTGTCAAAGTTTGTTCCTCTTACGTCGCAATTGTTATCGAACTCGTCGATGTATTGTTGAGCCTCCCGTCCAAATGGCGTATCGGGAAAGCGCGGATTTATTGGAAAGGAATAGGCGGCCATTTCCATGAGCGACCCCGCGACAACCGGAAAGTTTGCGAAAAGCCAACGGCCATTCCTGCGGATTCCGGCCGGGCCGCTTGCGCCGTATGCCTGATCTGAATCTTGATCGCCCGTTGTTATGACGTGGATCGGCAAGCCTCGGTCATTATAGTGATTACCGCCCTCTGCGAACCATGACGAAACCGGCTTGCCCCGGTGGTTTAAAATAACAGGCTTTTTCATTATCGAGACTGCCTCCAGTTCATGCGGCCGACCGTCACAGCATTCCGCCTCCAAGGCGGCGGCCAATCATAACCGGACTCGCCCTTGGCCGCTAACGATTCCCAAATGTAAGCTTTTAACTGTCGCGGCGTAATGCCTCGCCTTTGCTGGCCGGAAACGTCCCCGGCTGAAAAGCTTGTTACCAAAACGCCGGACAAGATCTCGTCCTCAACCTCGCCCAGCCGAGTAATTAACTCGGCGGCCGTTTTAGTCGTAAAATGATCAATTGGCTGAGCCACGATTTTCCGAAACCGTCAACGCACGTTGACTGTTTTGGGCAAATAGTTGACAACATTTTCGCCATGATCGAACAGACCGATCCTTCAACTTGGCCAGAGGCGTCATACAATCATCATCCGGTGGATGACATCGAACCGGTTGAAGAGACCGATGAGATTCCCGTTGTGACCGCCTTGTGCAAGGTTTTAGATCTGATTTCGGACGAACCTAACCGCTCTTTTGCCGTGGATGTTTTGTCCGTTTCCCTTTCCTACGGAGCCTCCCAAGGTTTAAGCCTAGCAGAAGTCGCAAGGCGTCACGGCGTCACGCGGGCCGCTGCCCAAAAGAAAAGCCGATACTTTCGCGACCGACTCAGACTACCGGCCGCCCCAGGCTTTAAATCGGAGGAAATAAGAAGGCGTCACCGAGAACGTAACAGAAGAAACATAGTCAATGAATGACCTGTCACTGAAACCGCCCGCTGAAATTCAAGCGACCGGCATTGAGTTTAATGCCGAAACTAGCGTTGAAGAATTCCAAAAGGTCTGGACGTTTTTAATCCGCGCCCATGACGCATTCCGCTTAGCTCTCGGCGATGCTGTCGCGTTCGCTGAATCGCAACTAAAGTTTTCCTTGGATGAAATGTCGCTAGCTTCCGGCATTGATTGCGGTCGGCTTCGCGAATATGCGACCGTCGCAAAACGGATTCCCTTGTCTCGTCGATCGGCCAAGCTTCGGTATGAACATCACCAAGCAATCGCCGCTCAAACTACTGACAAGGCCGAGCAATTAGAATTGCTCCAGTATTGCGAGCGCAACCAACCAAAAGCCTCTGAGCTTCGGCAAATGCTTCGCGTTAAGGCTGGCGATCAAAACGCGCTTTTATCCGACAACCCTGGAGAGCGTTTCATGCCTTTCCCGGCCATTGATCGAACCGCCGACTTTATCAAGCGGCAGAAAACTGAATTCTGGCAAGACCCAACAATCAAGCGTGATTGGTTGAAGAGGTTGAAGCCTCTGGTTGAGTTTTACTCGGATCTCGAGCGGTATTAATAATCCCGGCCTTACAGGCAAAAACGATATTCATACATTCACAATCCAAAAGATGGTTTGGACGTTTTCCGATTTGCTCGTAGCGATACTTGCCCCCCCGCAATTCTTCCCGGCGTTCGGAATGCATTTGCTGCTTCCAATCGTCGGAAACATTGTCAAACGCTTCCCAAGATGCCCCGTTGCCGTCCCTCAGATTGACGAAAATGTCTTTGATCAGCGGATTCGACCAATTAACCAAAGGAGCCTTTAAACCTCGGCCTTGACCGATCTTGCCCGAGTTTGGATCACCTTTTTGTTCACCAGTGCAAAACGGTTTTTTGACCGGCTGCTTCGCTCCGTTGCTTAAAGTCACGTAATGGGTGAAACCGTCAAGGCGATCGTTCCCTTTCATGGCTCGCCACATTACACGAACCTTTTTCCCAAGCTTCGGATGATTGATAATTCGCGAGCGATTCACGATCTGTTGATAAACCGTCATCGTGGCAAAGCCGGAATCAATTCCGACATTCGGCCAATATACGCCGTGTTCGTCGGCTTTGCTCTCGATGTCGTTCCAAGTTGTTTCCTGCCCGCAGTCGATGAGCCTTGAATCTCCATCCTCGGCCCATGCGCGGATGACAAACCAAAAGCAATCTTGCTGCACGTCCACTGTCAAGAATCGGTAAAGCTCTTTCTGCCAACCGTCGCCCGGTGTATAGCTAACGGTTTGTAAATGCGCGACCCTTCCCATCGGATCATCCGGTTCGGCGCAAACCTTCTGAAGAAACTCGATTTGCGGCAACTCGTTCCCCTTCCGAAATTCGCGCCTTGCAAATAGCCATTGGTCAATTTTCTCAACCCAAGGAATTGTCGGGCTTATCAACTGGTTATAGCGAAAGCTCCGATGGGTTTCGGATGCGTTCGGGTTTTCGGAAATATAAAAGCAATCGTTCATCAACCTCCGGCGGGTCAGCGGGTCGTCAATATGCGGCTCACCGCATTTCGGACATTCATACCGCACCGTTTCTTGCGCTCTGGCAATATCCACGTTCCCGCTCGCGTCTTTCTTATGTTCCCAAACCATACCGGCCCGGCTGCCATCCTCTCTAATGATCGACCATTTAAGCGGCATTGGTTCACGGCATTTTTGGCATTTAGTGTGCAAGACTTCCTGTGTGCCTTTCAGGTAATGCAAGGTCATGTCATCCTCGGCGTGTCCTGCTTGGCCTTCAACGTAGCGTTTTGAGTTGTGCGAAAATTGCGTCAACCTCGCCGCCGCTTCCCCTAGTCGGCCCTCTTCCCACTGCCACGCCTCCGAACACATTTGATAGCGAATGGATTTCCTTTGAAGGTTGCCTTTTTCCTCTGCTCCTTCCATTCGTATATATCCGCCATTCTGAAATTTGATAAAGTTGTTTTGTTCGTCGCCCCTTCTTCCTGTCATTAAGTTTTTAAGAGGATCGCACGCGTGAATCAATTCAAGAGCGCGTTCTTTAGCGTGTTGATTTGCTTCCATGTTTGTCCGCTGCAACCATTGAAGCGGCCCTGGTGCTTCAACCATAACCCAGCAAACCCACATTTCACCAAGCAACGTTTTTAGGCATTGAACGCCTGACATTGACGTAACATTGCGAACCGATGGATCAAGCAACGCTTGCATAGGTTCTTTGAGCCATAAACAAGTTTGAATATCAAATTTGCCAGCGACCGCGTAACCTGCCCGCAAGTCAATATAGTCATGCGCCCATTCCCACAAAGGCCGTTGATCTGGCCGACGAAGCATTGATTTGGCTAATTTGTCGTAATCAACTGTTTTCAATGTCATCGTGTAAATCTCTTAGTGCCTTCAATATAATATCAACTTCCGCGTTGCATCGTTTCTGTGCTTCTCCTGCATTCAACCCCGCAACCTTCGGCCCAAACGTCGCAAACAAATTCAAGAGCGTGTCTCTGACTTGCGTGTAACGTCTCGTAACCCATTCTGAAACGTCCGCTCTTGGGATTAGTTTTCCTTCATCCTTCAACCTTTTGACTCTTGTCCATTCAATGGTTTCTCGGATTTTTTGCTTTTCTAGCTCTTCCTTGCTTTCCAAGTGAGCCGAATTACCTGACGCCATCGCGGCGACTTCCTTGATTTGATCAGGTAACTTGTCCCATTTAACCCGGCCGCCAGCCGGAAACGCGTCTGGATAATGCGGAAGTAACAACCTCATTACATAGCGCGTGACCCCCGTCGCCTTCTCACATTGCGCCATCGTCGCGTAAATCGTGCCTTCTGTTCTCGGCCTTCCAACTGCTTTTTTCTTGGATGCCGTTTTCCTTTTTGGTTTCGCTGGCATTTCGTCTACTTAGACTAACTTATTGTATGTATTAGCAAAAATACTGTTGCAAAAAGCAACGGGCGGCGCGGTAACC
>Ga0255781_10000504_pt1 | contig 31228 bp, 33 predicted proteins | sample 101ome_21_FD_179979 | JGI IMG/M metagenome (GOLD analysis project Ga0255781, IMG submission 179979) | Coastal salt marsh microbial communities from the Groves Creek Marsh, Skidaway Island, Georgia - 101413BT metaG (version 2) | ecosystem: Environmental > Aquatic > Marine > Intertidal zone >... | reverse complement strand
TAAATGTTGAGTTGAGTGATCGAGACTATCTGGTAGGAGATGGACTCGGTCGCTTCACTGTCGCTGATGTAATGATGGCCTCGGTGGTGGGCCAGTACGGCCGGGCAGTGAAATTCGATTTCGCGCCTTGGCCTGATGTGCAGGCGTGGGTAAATTTGACGACCAAGCGTCCGGCATTCTATCCACCCCGGGACATGAAAGTTAGGCCTGCAGACTGATGCTAACGTACCAGGTACTGGCTATTCAGCCAGTTCGTAACAACTGACGACAATTTCCAAAGCGGGGCAGCAACTATGGCATACCAAACTGGCACAGAGCATTTACTCTGCAACATTGATGATGGCGTCGCCACGCTCACTCTCAATCGACCAAAAAAGAAAAATGCCTTGGGCAACGAACTAACGCCGGCCTTGCGGCAGGCATTTCTAGATCTGGAACTTAGTGCGGACGTGCGCTGCATCCTGGTGACCGGCGCTGGCGATGCATTTTGCAGCGGCGGAGACGTCAGCGGGATGGGTGGCAACGATAACAGCGCAGCACCTACGTCCACTGCCGATCGAGTGCGTAACCTGCAACATGGTCAGAACACTTTGACGCTGCGGATGCAACAGTGCGAAAAACCCATCGTCGGTGCGTTGCCGGGTGCGGCAGCGGGCGCCGGCTTCTCGATCGCCATGGCTTGCGATCTTCGCGTTGCCAGTGAGTCTGCATTTTTGGTCACTGCTTTCCGCAACATAGGTGTCAGCGGCGACTACGGTGGTTCGTGGTTCACCACACAGCTCGTAGGGATTGCCAGGGCTAAGGAGCTTTACTTTCTATCCGAGCGACTAACGGCTACCGAAGCTTATGATCTTGGTCTGGTAAATCGAGTCTTTCCAGACCACACGTTCCGTCAAGATGCATTGGATTACGCCAAGCGGATCGCCCATGGGCCAACCGCGGCAATCAGATCCATGAAGAAGAACATCAACTCAGCCGCATCGGGTGATTTGCAGTCCACACTAAATCTTGAGGCGGAGCATATGATTCGCGCGTTTCAGACGGACGATGCGAAAGAAGCCATCAGGGCGTTCCAGGAAAAGCGCAAACCTGAGTTCCAGGGCAGGTAGCTTCTGCCCTGAGTGAGAAACATAGGCTCGTCGCCGATGGGGCATCTTGTTCTGACGGCCTCCGGGCACCAGATCCAGATACTGCAGGTGCACCATGTATAACTCAATGTGGCGCTTGTAACAGGAGTAGGTCTAATACACCTGGTTACTCTCGCCGCCAACAAACACGCTCAACCCATGGGTTTCTCTGCGATCGTACTCCATCGGCTGATACTGCCAGTCCGGTGCTGCGTCCAAGCATGTGCGCTCGCGCTGGTCCGAGAGGTGAAGCACAGCCGCAAACGAAGACCTTGAGGATTTCCGATTCGGCCGGTGTCTGTCCTGCCCGCGAAGTGAGTACTTTACCGATCCCGCGCAATGCCGGGTCCTGGAAGCGCTCCAGCTTCAACAGCACCCGCCTGGCAACCAGGAGGACGATGATGCCAAGTATCATGATCAACACGCTTTTTACAATTCGGTCTCCGCCTCGTGAACCGGGATTCGCGACCCGGGGCAGGATCGGCGTTACACATCGGTACGACCTTTAGGCGGGGCGCCCGGGCTTGTTTACCCCCGCCTGTCCAGCCGTGTCACTCGTGATTGAACCAGGGCGTATCGCTGTAGGAGCGAAGATCTAGCTCGAAAGTCCACGTCGAGCGATGCTGGTTCACCAGGTGCAGGTAGGTTTCCGCAACCCGGTCGGGCAGAATCAGTCCGTCTTCCGCTCCGCGGGTTGCACGGATCTTCTCGAAGGTTTCCTCGCCGAGCATCTTGCCGACCGTATCAGGGGCATCCACCATCCCGTCGACCAACACATGGGCAACGTGGATGCCCTGCTTTGAGAACTCCGCGTTGAGCGACTGGCACAGCAACCGCCGTCCGGCCATGGCGGCGGCGTGGGAGTGCTGGCCGCTGTTACCCCGCACGGCAGCGGTGGCAGAGGTCACGATGATGATGCCGCCGCCGCGTTCGACCATGCGCGGACAGACTTCCCTGGCGAGCCGGAACAGCCCGAACGTCGCCATGCGCCAGCCGAGCTCGAACGCCTTGTAGCTGGTTTCAGCGAGCGGACGGTTGCCAATCTGTGCACCGAGATTGTAGATCACGACCTCGATGGGGCCGATTTCTGCCTCGACGGCGTGAACCCGCTCCTCGATCGTGCCCTCCTCGGCAGCGTTCAGCAGAAACCCGGTGGCGTCGTTACCTTCGGCACGGATATCTTCCACCAGTCGCTTCAGCCCGTCCTCGTCACTACGCCGGCAGAGCACCGCGTGGTAGCCCGCGCGCGCAAAGTGTTTCCCCACGGTACCGCCGATACCGGCGCCCGCCCCCATTACCAGACATGCAGGTTTCATGTCACTCGTCTCCTTTGGTTTCTGTATTGTGCTGCCGCACGACACCCTGCGTGAGCAGCGTATCGCAGCGGTCAGCGGTATATCCCAACGATTCCAGGATGCTGCGGGAGTGTTCTCCCAGTTGCGGCGCTGGTCCGCCGGTGCTTGTGGTCGAGATGCTGAACCGGGCAGCGGGAGCTGCCTGGCGAACCTCACCGAAGCCCGCGTAGGTGGCCCTTTCGACCGAGTCATTGACCCGCACCTGTTCATGATCCAGCAGTTCCACGCGAGTCAGCAGCGGGGCGCTCGGGACGTCGTGCCGATCAAGGCGTGCGAGAATCTCGTCCCGCGGCCATCTGGCGAGTTCTTCGGCAGTGATCCGTTTACGCTCGTCTCCGTTAGCACCGCGGGCACCGGCGGTGGCGAACCGCACGTCCTGGATCAGGTCCTCGCGGTCCAGCGCGCGGCACATTCCGACCCACTCCTTGTCCGATATCGCGCCCGCCGTGATGTAGCCATCCCGGGTCTCGAACACCAGGTCCATGGTGCCCTGGCCCTGGCGCGGATCGTACTCGTTGTCGGCAAAGGTGAGCCCGCCCATGCCTTCCGGCCAGAAGAATGCCAGCATGGTCTCCAGCATCGACAGCCTGATGTGCTGGCCTTTTCCGGTTCGCTCACGGTGAAACAGTGCGGCGGTGATCGCCTGTGCCGCCGTCACCGAGGTGACCTTGTCGGCTATGATGATTCGAAACATGCCGGGCTTGCCGGTCTCACGGTTGGCCTGGATGTCGGTAGCGCCGGACAGTGCCTGAATCACCGGATCGTAGACCCGCTTGTGGGCATAGGGGCCGTGCTCGCCGAAGCCGCTGATGGAGACATAGATGATCTTCTCGTTCAGGGCCCTTACGTCATCCTCACCGAAGCCCATCCGCGCCATCGCGCCGGGCCGAAAGTTCTGCAGGAGCACGTCCGCGCCACTAATCAGGTCTGCCAGTACCGTCTTGCCTTCATCCGACTTGAGGTCGAGGGCGATGGAACGCTTGCCGCGGTTGCAGGAATAGAACGTCGCGGGCAGCCCGTTGTGCGGCCTGCCCAAGTAGCGCATCTGTTCGCCGTGGAGAGGTTCCACCTTGATGACATCCGCACCCTGGTCCGCCAGCATCATGGCGGCGACCGGTCCGGACACCATTGCGGTAAGGTCGATCACCTTGATCCCTTGGAGTGGTCCCATTGCATTACCCCTGTTTGAAGTTGATTTCCGAGGCCCGCTGATAGGCGGGCCGTACGCCAATACGCTGGCGATAGGCGATGAGCGAATCGGGAACTGTGACCCCGTAGGCCTCCGCCCAGATGACACACGTCATCAGGAGTACGTCCGCAAGACTGAAGCCTTCCGGAAGCACAGTTTCCTCATCGCCGATCAGCTGCGCGACGATGCCGAGATGCCGCGCGGCGTATTCCGACGACGCGGCCACGGCCGCCGGTGCCTCACCGTAGAGCGAGGCCAGGTCACGATGCCGTCGCATCACGTAGAGGCTGGTCTCGTCGAGTTCGCCATACATGTAACAGCACCACTCATCCAGCTTCGCCTGCCCGGCCGGGGTCACCGGTACGTGGAACGGCCCACCCGGGTGAGCCGCAACGAGATAGCGGCAGATAGCGAGGCTCTCCGAGAGCTGCACCGAAGCATCGCGGAAGAAAGGTATCTTCTGCTTCGGTGCCATCCGGGTGTACGCCGGGGTACTGGTTTCGCCGGTACGCGGCCCCATACGGATCAGCTCGTAGTCCAGCCCCAGCTCCTCGGCGACCCAGATGGGCCGCAGTGTGCGGGTGGTGCCCGTGCCCCAGAGTGTATTCACAATCGTCCATCTCCTGCCTGACTGAGGGTTAATCTAAGTCGATGACAGCTAAAAAGAAAATGAATAGAATTTGGATCTGTACTAAATAATCGGAATACCTTGGATACACAGGACATCACCCTGCTCCGCACGCTCTGTGAGGCCGGCAGCATCACCCGTGCCGCGGAACTGCTGTTCATGTCCCAGCCGACACTCAGCAAAAAACTCGCCCGCCTGGAATCGCGCCTCGCTGCGAAACTGTTCCACCGCGCCGCGACCGGCCTTGTACCTACCGACGTCACGCGCTACATCGTCGAGAGCGCGGCACCGATCGACAGTCAGCTGCGCCGCATCGAGCGTCACGTCCAGCAGATCACGGAACTCGATACCGGTGAGGTTCGCCTTGGCGTGGGCCCGATCATTGAGCAGGTCCTGATGCCGGACGTACTGACCCGTTTCGTCGCGGAGACCGGACAAGTGCAGGTGTCCATCGTCACCGACCAGGCATCACGCCTGCTGCAGCAGCTGCATCATTCGGACCTCGACCTGATCGCCGGCCCTTTCCGCATCGCCAACCATCCGGACCTCGCGGGTGCGACGCTGATCCGGGATCACCTGGTCACCGTCGCCCGGGCCGATCACCCGATCTTCTCTGGTGAGGACGATGTCGACGCCTTCCCCTTTGCGGCACCGTTACCCCAGGGGCTCAGCGTTCCCGCCAACCGCTCGAGCGCGGGGACGGGTAAACGCATCGCCTCGGACAACTACCCGTTGCTGAAGAAACTGGTCCTGGCCAGTGACAGCCTGTGTCGCGGTCCCTGGCACGTGTTCCGGGAGGAACTCGCTGAGGGGACCCTGCGGGAGGTCACGGGCGCGGAGACGATTCTGTGGCAAAGCGCGGTGCTGACCCACCCGGAGTCTGCAGAGATGCCGCTGGTACGCCGGATGATGGCGCTGCTCGTGGCCGCCTGCGACGACTACTGGGCACAGCGGGGCCGGGCGCCATCGCTCTGCCCCTGACGCGAGCAACGGATCACTGCGAGGGTCGTCAGGAGAAGACTTCGTCGATGACCATAGCGGCAGAGTTTTCGTCGGATCGGCCGTGGACATCGTGCTCGACGTACTGGTTGTGCTCTCCCAGCATTGGTGCGCGCCCCAATACCAGGTCATGACCCACCCAGCGCGCCGTTTCCCTGTCCATCGGGATTCGGATGTCGGGTCGTACCGGCTGCGAGACCTGCTGGTAGTGGCGATGCAGCTGGGGGTCGTTTTCCAGCATGTCCTTCAGGTGCTCGGCCGGCATCGCGACAATGCCGCGTTTCTGGAGCTGGTCCGCCAACACCCACTTGTCATTCGTCGCGGTCCAGGTGCGGCTCAACGCATCCAGTTCATCCTCGTTTGCCTTGCGCAGCGCATGGCCGGTGAAACGGCGATCCCCTGCAAGACCCGGAAGCGCCATCAGTTCGCACAGGTCGTGCTATTGGTCATCGCCGACAACGGCAAGGGCGACACAGGAGTCGGACCCCCGGTCACTTCCTGCATTCGACCCAACTATTCTTACATTAGCGCACGTCGATGGGATATGGCTCGATCTAATCTCTGGAAACCCGCGATTTCTGACTCGGATGCGGTGATCGAGTTCTGATTTAAAGCTTGAAACTTCTTGAAGATTCAGATTGCCAGGAATCACCTGGAATGAAGTAGTTGGTGTTAGATAAAAAAAATGTGGCTAATTAGTACTTTCCCCGGAGGCTAATCGGTCAGACCGGGCCCAGGTGTCGCAGTAATCTCTCTGGGTCCCAGTGGTTTGCCGTCGCTGCTGTAGGCAGACATATGGGCGATGGGTTCGCCTGATACCCGCTCGCGGAATACCAGGCGGTTTCCGGCAGGGTGGGGCAGGTACTTGTCCCCCCAGTGAGTGAGTGAAAGTAGAACAGGCTGAAGGTCGAGACCTTTCTCGGTAAGGCTATACTCATAAGACTTGCCGTCTAGCGGGCGCTTTTGAAGAATGCCTTCTTCAACAAGACCTTTTAAGCGAGCGGCCAGCACGTTTCTCGAAATGCCAGTTCGCAGGAAATCTTCGAACTACCTGATCCCAAGGAAAGCGTCACGCAAAACCAACAGTGTCCAGCGTTCTCCCAGAATTTCCAGGGATTGGGCCACTGAACAATTCATGTGGGCGAATGATTTGTGTTTCATGATGACATTCGACTTGATTAGTATGGTCAAACAACTCCTTATTAGTCCTTTGAAACAACCTTCGAGAGTGAGCCACGGGTAAGCTCATTGCACCCTTGTCAGCCCACAGCGTTGACGGCCGGCCGCTCAGCGCCAGGGAGCTCACCGCCACACCAGGTCCGGGCGCCGAGGGGACCGACAACCGTTGCGAAACATTTCGCACAAAGGGAGGGACTATGTCCTCAGACAAGATCATCATCCACGGCCACCAGGCCAGTCGCGCCAGCAGACCTTACTGGCTGCTCAGGGAATACGGCATGACGATCAACGAAGATTTCGTCGAGATCGACACCGGTGGCCCGGTAACCGGGTTCAACCAAGAGCGCGACACCGAGGCGTTTCTCAAGCTCAACCCCTATCGTGAGATCCCAGTGATGGTCCACGGTGATGTTGTGCTGTATGAGAGCCAGGCGATCTGTCAGTACATTGCGGAAATTCTTGGTGGGCCGTTAAGTGGTCAGAGTCTGGCTGAAAAGTCGCGAATTGCCATGTACGGTTTGTCTTCGATCGCCAAATTTGAACCGAACTTTCTACCCATGGTTTTTCGCCAGGGCGGCGAAGAGGGACGAGCGCGCTATGAGGAGAACTTAGCGCCGCTGTTAACTGGGTTAAATGTTGAGTTGAGTGATCGAGACTATCTGGTAGGAGATGGACTCGGTCGCTTCACTGTCGCTGATGTAATGATGGCTTCCGTGGTGGGTCAATACGGCCGTGCTGTCAAATTCGATTTTGCGCCTTGGCCTAACGTGCAGAAGTGGGTAAACCTGACGACCAAGCGTCCGGCGTTCTATCCACCTCGGGGAATGAAAGTTAAGCCCGCGGACTGATGTCTGGAGCGGTAGGTGCTGGGTGACGTTCCACTCCAACGCTTGAACGCTTTCCTGAAGTTGGACACGTCGCCATACCCGCAGCGACCAGCAATCTCTTCAATGCCCAGCTGTGTATTGTCCAGGTACTCAGAAGCAATGGAGAATCTCGTTTCATCCAACAATGCTTTGAACGAGATGCCTTCATCTGCAAGGCGTCGGTGAAACGTTCGCACCGACATGCCAATGGCAGACGCAACAGACTCTGCGGTCGCCACAGCGCCGGAGGTTTTCGTCATGCATAGACTGCGCACGGTACGCTGCAGCTTCGACTGCCCTCTAGCACTGACAATTCGTTCGCAGAAATCCTGGCAGACCTGAGTCGTCATTAAATCCGCGTTGGGACAGTGTTCCTCGAGCACTTCGGCATTGAAATGCCACTCCATCGTTTCGCAACCAAAATGCAGATCACAGTCGAAAACCTGCCGATACACATCAACGTGCCTGGGGGTACGATACGGAAAGTACATGGCGAATGATGGAAAGCGCTGACCCAGCACTTCACTCAGCAGCGCGGTCATCGAGCTGCGCCAGAACTCAGCAACAAACTGCAGGTTGCTGCCTAGCGTTAGGGGATTCTGAGTTTGCAGGATCCCGACAGCGCCCTCGCGTCGGTAGGTAATGTGCATCACTGCGCCAGCAAGGTCGATATTTTCCAGTCCGAATCTGAATGCATCCGCAAAGGTTTCGCTGGTGACCAGTGCGAAACCGTAAACGCCGAAGTTGCTGATCTTTTGGCGCTGACCCGCACGCAACGCTGTTTCCGGGTTCCTAGCTAACTTTGCTGCCGCCCGAAAAATAGCAGGGAGGTCGTCGGCGACAAAGGTTGGCATGGAAGCGTCACGCGACGAGTGCGGCACACCTGCGGCATCACAGATGGATACTGCAGAAATCTCCTGTTCTTCCAGTTCCTCGAACAACGCAGGTACACCCAGGGGCAGGTCACGGCTCACCTGATGCTGGATAACCATTGGTGTCGAAAGTAGCTGTGCTGTCACAAAATCACCCCTTAATTGGCACAGTATCACCTTGTTTGATTAGAGCCCAGTCGCATACTCATTACCAGTGAAAACGAGAGGAATAAATCGATGAGTGATCTAGATGCAGTTGCCGTCGCGACGGACGGGCCTTTAGGCATACTGACGATGCAACACGGTCCACATAATCTGTTGGGACCGGCGTTGACCGGGGGTGTACTGGAGGGGCTTGCTGCTGTGCAGGAACAGGGTTGTCGTGCCGTCCTGCTCAAGAGCGGATTACGTCACTTCTCCGCCGGTGCGGATATCTCATTGTTCGAAGACCGCATAGGGGCCGGAGATGGCGAAGGTCTGTCAACTTCTCCAACCCAATTTCTAAATCAATTTGAGGCGTTTCCGCTGCCGATTATTGCTGCCGTACACGGCGTATGTGTTGGCGGTGGTTTTGAGCTGGCACTGGCCTGCGACATGATCATCGCGTCACGTTCAGCCAAGATCGGATCCGTTGAAGCCACCATTGGCGTCAATCCGCTGATGGGTGGCGTGCAACGACAAGTGCAGCGGGCCGGCGCACTGCGGGCAAAGGAAATGTCCTTGTTAGGCCGCAGATACGATGCCGAAACTATGGAGCGTTGGAACCTGGTCAACACCGTTGTTGATGATGATAAGTTGGATGCTGCCGCACACGCTCTGGCTATGGAATTGGCCACTGGCCCAACAGTGTCGCATCGCATTACCAAAGAGCTGGCTTTTATCGCTGTAAACGAAGGTGTAGCAGCAGCAGATGCGGCAATGGAAGAAAAACAACTGGCGTTGTGGTCGTCGGAAGACCTCAAGATCGGTGTGGAATCCCTCATGAAAAACGGCCCAGGTCTGGCCGAATTTGTGGGGCGCTGATCATGGCAGGTCCACTTGATGGTATTAAGGTTGTTGATTTTTCGCGTGTGCTGGCCGGTCCTCTGTGTTCTCGAACTTTGCAGGATCTGGGAGCCGAGGTTCTGAAGATTGAACCACCACGCGCCGACGTATCGCGCTTTTCAGCACCGGTTAATCCCAACGGAATTTCCGGTTACTATGCGCAGCAGAACGCTGGCAAGCGCAATATCTCCATTGATCTCAACACACCGGAAGCGCGGGAGATAGCACTCAAGCTCTGCGACGACGCAGACATTCTGGTTGAAAACTTCCGACCGGGAACGCTGGCTGCGTTTGGCCTGGACTACGACACGCTCAAACTTCGGAATCCGCGTCTTGTTTATGTGTCGATCTCTGGATATGGACAGGGTGGCCCGTGGCGCGGGCGCATGGCCTATGCGCCAACAGTGCAAGCGGAAGCCGGGTTTACGCATCACAGCCTGCGACATTTTGATGCAAACTTACGAGCGCCTCAAACGGACGCGCTATCACACGCCGACGTTTATGCGGGTCTGCAAGCCGTCATTGGCGTGCTAGCAGCGCTAAATCAAAGACAAGCGACAGGCCATGGCCAACACATCGATGTTGCGATGGCAGCGACCATCATGGCCATTAACGAGCGTGCTCATGTAGATCTAAACGATCTCGAATTGGAGGATGAACCGGCCATTCTCGGAGCCACCGATGGTTCTTTCTTTACAGGTCCGCATGGCGAAACCTTCATTTCAGCCATCAGCCTGGTGGGCACCATTACGTTTCGATTTTTCATGGCGGCCATGCGTCGCCCTGATCTCGGTAAAGACCCACGATTTTCTACGCCTGCCGCCCGTCGCAAGAACCTGCCGGCACTGAGGGAAATTGTTCAAGCCTGGGCTTGGTCATTCCCCGACATGGCTTCCCTGGATGCTCAATTAGATGAAGCGAAGATCGCCATTGGCGAAATCCGTTCCTTAAAGGAAGTGGCCGAATCGGAGTGGGCTGAGTATTGGACCGCGAGTCACGAAGTCTCCGATCGTAACGGCGGCAGCTTTAAGTTGCCCGGGCGACCGTGGAAGTTCTCCGACGCCGAGCTACCGCTACCGGGAGACCCAGCACTACAGGGCGAACACAATGCGGAGGTGCTCAAGGATATGGGGTACGACAACTCGTCTATCGAACAGTTGGCGGATTCTGGCGTATTGGTGGGCAACTTCGCTTCCATGATGATTGCCAGTGTCATGGATCAAATGGCAACAGACACATCGGAGGACGCAGACAATGCTTGAATAGACTCTGGAGAAACAACGGGCTGCTTTTACCGCGTCACCTGATTCAGAAGCCTCCAAGCGTCAACAATCGTTGCACGCTCTCCTTATCCACGATCAGCCTTTGGTTATCGCAGTTACACCACCTCTACCGACGCTGGTTTCTACACAAAACAGGCCTGTAAGACGAATATCGATCACGTGGTTTCTTTGAAAGATGCCCACCAGAGCGGGGCTTCTAGCTGGTCAAATGAAAAAAAAAGCGCGTTCGCAAACGATAAGACAAACCATGTTCCATCTTGCGCCCGCGTGAATAGTTCTAAAGGCGCTTCAACGCCCTCTGATTTCCTAAGGAAGAGTCAAGACGGCAAGGGAATGGACTACGAGATTGTCAAATTCTGCAGCTATCTGGAAGTCTACTTTGCTGTCAAAACAAGATACGGATTGTCTTTTTCAAACAACGACGCAACTCTCTTCCGGCAATGTGGAATTGATCTAGGTAATGGGTAAACAACGGTATGCCGCAACTCATAGCAATCTTGGCAGTCATATATGGCCTGTATTCGTGCAATAGCGATACTGATTCCGACGGATTATTGAAGTACGACAGATACGAAGAGGTCGACGTGAATGTCTACTTCTATTTTGAGGATAACTCTCAGGATTATTATCTTGGAACGGTGACCGGTGCATCAGCATGTGGAGGGCTAGCAAGAAACTACGCGTACGAGAAAAGTGTACAGAACAGTGGTTGGAGCTACATCTGCATAACAACAGACGGTAAGCACAAAATCCGCTGATCTCGCTCTCTCTCATCTTGATAAAGCTACAAAATAAAACAGAGGTTTTACAAAGTTGGGAGTGTGTGGGGGAAACATGGGTAAGGAGGTTAAGTTGATTAATAATCGCGCCCTTGAGTCTCTTAGTTACCCTACTTAGCCTAGTTTCTCCACCGGTCTAGGGGCGAGCCAAACGATTTACATTGAACCTAGGCGTAACGTCCAGCAGAGTTGGGGCGATTACCTGGACGACTGAAAGGGCGAGCGTGGAAAAACGACTAAGAAACCTTTTGAACTGGATGGCGTTTGGACTGTTACTTTTCTATTTGTTGAGCGGCGTCGCTTACGGCTCTCATTATTGGTTCGAGGACACCATCCTGCCGTGGACCGCTTATCAGCTAACCTCGGAAAAGTTGGCGGGCACAGTTATGGTTTATCTGTACATGGCTTATCTCAGCGCTCAGTACGTCGTCTGGAAAGACGTCGTGTTGCTTCCGTGGCGCTTCAAAGTGGAGGACGAATGAAACACCTCCCAGTGATAATTATGCCCCTAGTTTACGCATTCATCTTTGGTGCGTTCGTTACGCAAGGCATGTTTTACCTATACGAAAGAGAGGCGACAGGGCTTCTTTATGTTCTCTCTGTCGCGATTTTTGCGGCTATTGGCTACATCTGCGCCTTCATATTTTTGACGATACGTTCGATAGACGAGAGAGAGGAAATCCTGCGGTATCGCATCGAGATGCTAGAAGAGAAGGTAGAGGAACTAGAGAGGGAGCAGTTAATTGCGAAGTATCCAGAGTTGGTCGACTAGGAACACATCAAACATGAAACACCCAACCCTAGTCATCCTGCTTGCCCTCGCCCGGCTGAGTTGGGGGGAGAAATCCTTTTTCTGCACTCTTGAGCGACAGGCGTGGCTAGACAAGACCGAAGAATTTGCGTACCGAATCGACGAGCAACTTGTTATGTCTGCAACTCCGCAAACGCTTACCGTAAAGACTCACACGCCCGGAAAAAAAGGATTGATTGGTGACAGAAAAATAAAAGTGCTGAGCTATAGCGATGAAATGGTTGTAGCTGGCAACCATATGCCAGCTCGCGGCGAATTCTCTACTTGGATAATCGACGCGAAACGGGGCACCGTAGTTCACTCCGAATTGGTCTTTCTGGGCGTGCAAACACAATTCGGCACCTGCACTGAGCTATAAAAAAGCCCCCGCACCGCATTGAGGTACAGATTGGGGGCCACAACCCGTAATCGCCGCTGACAAGGCGGTAGTTAGCGCCAATCCTCGAGTAATTTTAGCTTTTCACCTCGCCTTGGAGCCGTGATTACCCCTTTGTCGTGGAGAGAAGCCACTGCTTTGTTAACACTGACAATCCCCACTTCTAACTGCGCAGCAAGTTCTGACTGCGACATAGGTTCCTCTCTCAAAATACCAATGATCCGACTCTGCAAAGGCGCTGAGTGCTGCAACTGGGTAGCTGTCATTTCTGAGCTGGTCATCGGAACCAACCTGCCCTCAACAAAGGTCAGACCCCACCGTCTGGACTCAAATAATCTGGATTCATGACTTAGCGTCAACACCCCCTCCTTGCGCATAAGGCCAACCACGGTGTCAAAGGCGCCGGCTAAGGCTGTGCTACCAAGCGCCTCGTCAACGGATCCTGATGGAACCGACGAAGCTTTGGGGTCACGTTTACGGGTGTGGTGGACTACAACGAGCGCTTTTACGTGGTTCGGTGCGAGCTGCGTAATCGGTGCTACCGCATCGTACTCACGGTCGTAGGAACCATCTGTCCGAGGCTTTACCTTATTGAGCACGTCAATGAAGGCCACGTCATAACTGTTCCCTGCTTCATTAGCACTGCTGAGCATCCGCTGAACAAAGCTTAGCGGTGGTTCCTTAGCCGGCACATCGTCGCGGCTAAACAATCGCAAGCCGCTATAGTTCGAATCATGCTCAAGATGTCGTTTAAACCGGTCCATCATGAGGTTTCTACCGTATTCGAAGGCGAAGTAAGCCACCGACCTGCTCTCAGCCATTTCAACGGCGATTTGCTCGCATAGCAGGCTCTTCCCAGATTTTGGTCTGCCTGTCAGGAGCGTAGTTCCCTGAGGCACTACTCGTTCGTCACGGTCAAACCACTGCACTGGCTTGCTAACGTGAAAACGTAAATCGTTGGCGGTTACACCAGCAAAATCCTGCCCACTCACAACACCGCTCCTTTCGTTGCGTATGGATAATGAGTGCTGGAAGCAACCCAAGTCCCTACATCGCCGATGCTTAAGCACGAGCCTTTCGCCCAGCGGCGAAAAACACCATATTCGAGGGGTAGTTCTTTCTCTATAGCCGCTACCACGTCTTCAACACGACTCTCGTCCACCCCAAAATTATAGACAGCGTCCTCCACGCCCCATTTTTCAGCCATTATGTGAACCCTCTTTCTGCGACTCTAACCAAGCATCAACCAGCGCAAGATCGTAAGTGCTGCTTGTTGCGCTCTTTAGGAAGGGCTTTGGGAATTCACGGTCTTTCTGCCAGCGATATATCGTTGAGCGATTGCAGCCGAGGTAGCTTTCAAGGGCCGCCATTCGAACCAGACGCCGCTTAATAATTGTTTCCATTGCATACTCCTGATCAATTCAGGCATACCATCCAATAGAAAAAGGGGGGCGCGAAGGGAAATTCAGCAGGTTAATTTTCCCTGTTAAAGAACAGTTTGCTTGCTTTTCCAATATCTATATTTGCGCGGAAGATCTTCCAGCGGCCCAAGTTCAAGATCAGGGTTACTCTCAACAAAGTCTCTACACCTCTGGGTTATGTTCGGTTGCGGAAGACCTTTACGCTCAGCGACTATCTGCAGCGTATGCAAGTGGGAGAAAAACCGGTCTCGAGTGGCCTTCCTCATCAAAGCCGCTTTTCTTTCCGCGTGATTGCCTTTGCCAAACATCGCCTCGTCAAGATTGAGACCCCCATCCGCGTCTAAATATCGCCACCACTTTTCTATTATCACGGGAGCGATTTCAGCCATGGCCTTAAGGAACCATTCATCCGAGACAGGCTCACCGCCGAACCAGTGATCTTTGCGCTTTCCTCGCACTACCCCACGGTCATATTTCAGAGCCATGACGTTGATTAGCCTTTCGAAGGTGTTATCTATGTCTGACACATCCAATCTCCCTCAGTTAATAGCCTGACCCATCAAACGGCCAGCTATTTTCCAGTCAAAAAATTTGCCCAACTTTGCATAATTTCGCGCCGCAGCTTGCGAAGGTCGCTTCGTTGGTAGGCTCGAGTTAGTTGGTCTTGCGAATGCGCGATACAAAGCTCGAGCAGGTGCTCAGGGTATCCTTGCTCAGCGCCCCAAGTTCTGAACGAAGTGCGGAAGCCGTGTCGCGTACCGAAAAACCCTGATTCGTTGTGGAGTTTGCGAAGCGCCGTCTCACTGATGCCGTTCTTCTTCCAGACGTGCGCATGTTCTTCTTCGCAAGAACTCAGAAGTTCAATTGCTTGGTCGCTCAGTGGTTCAACGTGCTCGTTCTGAGACTTGGTGCGCTCAGAGGGCAGCTTCCATTGCTTTAGGTCGAAATCAAGCTCGGACCATGGCAGCTTAGCTGTCTCTTCCAGCCTTCCGACGTGCAACATAATCATCTGCAAGCACCGGGCTGCGGCAGTATCGCTTTTCTGCAGCCATGCAAACATCTCAGGACACTCGCGGTAGTCCAATGAATCGTGGTGCTCTGGTTTGTGTTTTACACGGGGAAGTAAGGGTTGCAGGCGCTTCAGCTCCGCAGGATTGCGATAGTCGTCGTTGGTGGGTGGCATGCTGGCCCAAGTTTCAAGAATGCGCTCCAGCCGCTCTCGCACTTTGGTCGCGGTCGGGTTCATAACCTCCCAGAACGGCCCCACGGCGCCTGTGCGCCGATGTGTGACTTGATGCGTCAAAATGCTTAAAACGTGTTGTACGCCAATCTCGTTAACGTACAGCATTCCAATGTGAGGCAAACAGTAGTCTCTGATGGTGTTTTGCCACTGGATGATGTTTTTTTCGTTGCGCAGCCCGTTTGTATGAATCGCAATAGCCTCAGGCGCAAAGTCAGCGAACGTTCGTTGTTTAACGGCCTGCTCTGCCTTCTGTCGGGCCGTCGCCCTTCGCTCAGTTATTGGATCACGTCCGAGGTTAAAAGCGCTCAGATGACCTCTGGCAAGCTCTCGCGCATCAGCAAGGGAGACGTCCCTGCAGGCTCCCAGTCCCATCTTCTGACGCTTACCGGGCGTGGTACGGGACGGGTACTTAAACTCCCAGTACTCTTTTTGCGTCTTCTCTGTGTTCTCCCAACTCCAGTAAAGGTATTTCACGCCGCCGACAGCTCTCGACGCATGACGTGTTCCATCGCGCTGGGAGTCTCTACGCCATTTGTCTATCTGCCGCTGCGTAACCGGCTGTTTTATGAACTTTGGCACCTATATCTCAAAACAATCAGGGGTACAAAAAACATTAGCAGCAGCCGGAATTTGTTGAAAGCATTTGAGACAACAATATGCCGGTGATGCAGCCCTAATCCAGCAGTTTCATTAGTTAAAACACAGAAAGCGATGCGATTTGGAAGTAATTTGGAGTAGGTGAAACAGAGGGTACGTAGTTCTGTCTCTCCGCCAAATATCTATATAAATCAATAAGTTATAATGCTTTTCTGACCGAGCGTACTGTATCTATTCTTACGACCCACTTAAATCAGCCTCCACGGACTTTTAAGGTCATCGCTATCGATAACTCAACACCGAGTTCTAGCGAGACAAGTAGGGCCGTACTCGCCATCGATCACTGCCACGAACTTCCCTGCCTCAATTTTCAGCACAGTTTACTTCCCCATTCTTGCCTCAAAAGATGCTCGCCAGTCAGCCATGTTTTGAAACTCTGGCTCACCTTCAATCAGCGCTTTCGTTTGTGCCTCGATAGCTTCGTCGGCTTGATCAAGATTAAATCCCTTGGCAAAAGGTTGCGCGACATGAAAAGGCGTATCGACGAAACATTCGAGACCATTTCCCTCAGGATCGCTGAAATAGAGGGACCAGGCATTACCATGGCAGATAGGCAAAATAGGATCGATACCCGCAGAGATTAACTTAGTACGGAGAATCCGCAGGCCATCCAAACTATCGGTTCGAAAGGCCAAATGGTCTGCTAAAACAAATCCCCTCTCAGATGACTCAGCCCCCTCGACCAGAACAATCTGATGATGATTGTCGGGATCTTGACTGATGAACGCCAAGTTAGTTCCGCCTGGAACTTCGCCCTGGTTGGTGACGTGAAATCCGAGAACATCGCGATAAAAATCAAGCGCTACGTCCAATCGCGTGACCTGAAGCGTCGCGTGCGCAAGCCTAAGTTGGGGTACCTTTGTCATAGAAAAATCCTCGAAAGTGTCTTCGTTTATGTTCTTACTGATTGTTGTGCCATCTCTGGAAGTCTCGAGCTAGAGAATGCCGAAATAGTCGGGTGAAATGGCGATAAATCGCAGCGCCAACTCTGACCCCAAAAGAACCTGCTGCTAGCTCCGTCTTGAAGGCCGATCTTTGACGCAACCGGGAGAGATAGCTTCTTAGGCTCTGATGAAGGCGAAACGGGTATCCTGCCAAGTCGAGACGATGCAGTGTGATGAACCAGGATATGTCAGCTAGGGTCATCCTCTCGCCTAGCAAGTAGTGTTTGCCTTCAACCACACTTTCTAGTTCAGTCAACGCGCTATGGAACCGACCGATAAAAGCCAGGCTTTCGTCGAAAGCTGGCGCATGATTGTCGAGGTCGGGTGCAAGATAAGTGAACGTAACCACTCGAAGATCCTGATGAAGTTGTTCTTCCAGCTTCATCAAAGATCTCATCGTCTTATTCTCAGCATCGGTTGTGGGGAGAAATGAACCTTCTCGAGCAAATGTCTGATCTAGATATTGGATGATGTCGTTGCTTTCTACATGGACTGCACCATCGTGACTCAGTACAGGCACCTGGCCTCGAGCATTGATACCAAGGTACCAATCAGATCGTTGCTCTCCTCGCATGAGATTCACAGGGTGAGAATAAAAATTGATCCCTAGTTCGCGCAGAAGGATTCGCACTTTCTGTGAACAGGACGAATGATCGTAATGAAATAAGTGTAGGCCACGCCATTGAGTCACTTCACGCGTTTTAATCATGGCGTCATCAATTTGCATCACGCACCTCGTTGACTTGGGTACCGAAGCGCCTGGCGCCGTCTCGACTTGTGAGACTAAGCTCCAATTTATCACCCGGCTGCAGATAACGAATCCCTTTCTGAGATTTCACTAATTTCTCTTTTCGTTTCTCGTCATTACTGAAGTTCAGGAGGATCGCCATAGCGACTCTCAAATTGGCATTCAGAATGACGCCGCCGGGTGTACCCGTGAGTAACAAATCGCCAAAGTTAACGTCAGTAAAGGACGCCAGCTCCGTTAAAGTTTCCTCGGGCTTGAAAATCAGTTGATCGGTCGTCGCGTCCTGTCTGATCTCTTCGTTTAGCTTGAGAGTCAGCCTCAGCTCAGAGAGCAACTCAAGTTCATCGGCATCAATCAGATAAAGAATCGGGCCAACCGGGCAGAAGGTACGCTGCCCCTTCCCCTTGAACCACTGCAACATGGGCGCTCCAAACATGAAGTCCCTCGCAGAAACATCATTCGCTAACGTAAATCCACCCACGTAATCCAGAAGATTCTCAGTGGTGACCTGCGTATGCGCAGGTAAGTCTCGCCTAAGAACAAGAGCCAGCTCGATCTCGTAATCTAAAAGCTCGCACCCAAATGGTCGCAAGATAGTGTCATTTGGACCGCACAACGCAGAGGGCGGCTTCGGGAAAATAAGGTTCAGTCCTTTCCCTGCCTTAATACCGCCTTCCTCCTGGTGAGATGCATAGTTCAGCCCCTGACAAAAGATCTGAATATCCGACGTGATAGGAGACTGAAGATTAGCCTTCGAGTATGGAACGCGTTCCAGATCCTTAATCTCAAAGGCTTTCGGCTCTTGAAAGTAATGGGTCATTAGCTCGCGGTGCGAAGGATACTTCGCTGTCAGCAGCGCGACTTCATGCTCCAAAACGACCCCCCACACCAACGCCTCATCGGGTCTCTTTACTCTGACAATCGATAAACCCATATATCCTCAGCAATAGTGATCGCTAGCATTTATCAGTCTCAATCCCATCAACTCGCTCCCGAGGGATCGTTCAGCGCATAACTGCGTCGGCTCGAATAACAGCGACCATCATCAATTCCAATTTCAATATCTATCAAAGTATTTAGGCGTTTATTCAGCTCCAGGATGAGGTCTTTGTAATCTGCGCCCTTTGATGCCAGATTTCTGAGCTCGTCTGGATCACTCAGCGTGTCATAAAGCTCGAGTTCATTGTGTTCGACTAATGTGGCCCAGTCTTTTGGCTGATGGTGCTGATTAGGCTTGAAGTAACGAGCGAACTTATATCGACCATCAGCGATACCCCGAAAGCACGCATACTTGGACAAAGACTGCCCTTCAGCCATTTGAAGCTTTTCTTCATCTGTGAATTCGCCTCGAACTTGCCCTCTAAACAAGGTCTCAACAAAGTCGACGTCCCAAGCCAGCGAAGCCGTGTAATTCATCAGCATGCCTCGCTGATCGCGTTCTGTTGGACTACCTTGGAGGGCAGACGCTAGCGAAACGCCCTTCAAATCGGGCCAACGATCACTGGTATCACCCGTTTTCGCGCCACAGATTGCCAACAATGTGGGAATCAAATCGACAGAAGTACCCAGCAAATCGGTTTCGGTAGCGTCCTTGATATCGGGATGCGAGATGAAGCAAGACACCCCTACATTTTCTTTGTATGCCGAGGCGCCCTTTTGACGCATACCATGAGCCCCCGCCATCTCGCCGTGATCCGAAGTAAATAAGACGATGGTGCGGTCGGCTTCACCCGATGCCTCTAGCGCGTCAAGAACCTGACCAACATGCTGATCAACATCTCGAATGCAGTTGTAGTAATAGTTTCTGTAGATCCTCCATGCCTCTTCATCTTCAAGAGGAAGCTTTCCATACATGATGTCTGCCAAACGTTGATCTTCCCGGTGAGCACTCGGCTTTTCATCTAACGAAGCTGCAAAATTCGAAGGTAATGGTAAGTCCAACCAATCCCGATAAGGTTCAGCGAAGGGAGCGGGCAGCATGGGCGCTACGCGGACAGGGTCCAGGCGCTCTCCCGCCATGGTTCCTGTCGCATCAAAGAACATGACGTCATGGGGATTGATAAAATTGACGCTGAGAAGCCAAGGCGGATCATCTTCACTTAGACCAGGTTTTCGACCGCTTCGACCCAACAACCAGTTCGCAGCATCAGCTGCAATCGCCCCGTCATGCATGAATCCGTCCCACGCCAAACCATGGTGATCACCGTCATAGGTGTACTCATTGAACCCCCATGGCGCCAAGGCATCCGAGGTCACAGGAAATCGTTGTTGGTCGAAATCAATTCCTTCATTGAGATGAGAGAGATGCCATTTACCCTTATAAACCGTGTAGTACCCGAGCTCGCTAAACATCGAGCCCATCGTCGGCATCGTTCTCGGTAGCTCAGGGTGAGGCGGCACGTTAGGGTTAACGAACATGCGGGTGTGCTGGGTGTGTTGCCCAGAATAAATGACCGATCTCGAGGGCCCGCAGGGTGTCGAGTTGACTTGGAATTTACGGAATGCCACCGAGCGTGCACGTAAGCGCTCGTGGCCCGGGAGCTCGAGCTGACTTGGAAAATCCACCCAAGAATGCTCCTGATCAGTCGTGATCATGAGGATATTAAATGGCTTAGTCACACCACCCTCTCAATACGCCGTCCTGGCCCCTTTTTGCTTTCACTGCGTCTGACTCATTCATGTTCTCATCATGCTTTTTTCGCCATTGATCTCGCCTTCAATAAACGAAACAGATTTTTCACGACCTTGAAGTTCCAACGGGCAATTAAGAACGCGGGCGTCGGTTCTGGCCCCCAATAATCCTTCATGTCAGCCAATTGACAATCCTGAGCCTGGTGTTTGTTATTGAGCAGATCAGTATCGGTCCAATGCTCGTGAATCAATCCAAAAGGACTCTTCCAATAATCAAAAATCTGCCCACCCAATAAATGTCGCCCAATGCCCCAAACATGCTTGTAGGCTCCACCTTTGAGGTGATCATGCCCTGACATCAAGTCATCCAAGTTACTGACTTCGAAAGCGACATGCTGAACTCTCGTACGTTCATCAAGCGCCCACTGAAAACCAATGACATGATGATCAACATACGTTTCTGAGCGATCGAGCCGAGCGAAAATCATTTGAGGCGATTGATCGGGCAATCGAACAGCATCGGAAATCATCAATCCAAAATACTTGTGGTACCAGTCGAAAAGCCCTGCGGGGTCAGCGCTTTCCAGGACGAGGTGGCCCAAACGCTTCACTCGAGAGGCCCCTTGCTCAATTCTCGGGAGCTCACCCTCACGCGCTCTCTGACCATCCATATTGAAGGCATGAGGTAACGCTGGATTCAGTGCTTCCCCGGAATCTTGACCCCAGACAACCTCAACCGTCATGCCTGCCGGGTCGACTAATCGAACCAAGTAACCTCCAGCGGGATCACCGGACGCCTCAACAGGAGACGCGCCCTCCAACCTCGATAATGTCTCGAGATCTTCATAAGACGCGGCTTCAAAAGCGATGGCTTCTACACCCCCCCTGCCTTCACCTAACACATAGCAAGGGGGTTCTGGGTCAGTTCCTCGATAGTAGACCCGCTCCGCCGAACGGTACTGAACTTGAAGACCAAACCTTTCTAAGAAGCGCTCCGCTTGCCCGAAATCTGGTGCTCCCACACGCACGAACGCGAGTCTTTGTACTTTCGCAACCGGTTCTTTCATCGCCTCGGCTTCCTCATCCTTTGCTCGCTCGGAACGTTTCCGGAGTCATCAATCAACCTCTAAATGCAGGTCAAAGACCGCTGCAACTGTCTTCTGTGCTTTTTTTGCGGGAACACCAAGCACCCTAAGCACAGCATCACAAGTACGCTCAATGGTTAAATCGCTCATAGCGGGATCGACCCGCCGACCCACGTTGATGAGCGCGAGTATTTGATTAATTAGCAAGAGATCCACGGTTACTGAGAAATGCCCCTGTTGCGTACCCAATTCGAGGTCCTTCTTCAGATACGCAACAGCCGAGGACTGCAGCTCGGGGACCATGAAGACACCCTCTAACAGCACGTTAAGCCATTCCGCCTGTTGCCTAACCGTCCTAAGCAACCTCGCCGTCGCCAATGCAACACGCGTTGGCCCATGCGCGATGTTCTCCATGTCGTCATTAATTCGCTTCGTCAATTCGATGGCGAGCTCTGTGGCAACGTCACGCAGAAGCTCATCCTTAGTTTGGTAGTAGTTGTAAAAGGTGCCGTTGGCGAGTTGGGCTCGGTTGGTAATGTCCCTGATCTTGGCGTCAGAAAAACCCTTCTCTGCGAAAACGCTCACCGCGCTATCCAACAAGACACCTCGAGTACGTTCGCGCTTCCTAGCGCCCATCGCTCTGTCTCTAAAAAGCTGAGCCTTCGCTGAGTTCATAAAAACTTGACCTTCTTCCGAATTCGGAAAGTTAGCGAATTATTTGACAGGCTGCAAGAAAATTGAGAATACTCTCATTTTTTGAAACTAAACGAGTCCAGAGAAGTCTAATTGTGAATAACGAGAGAATGCCACGCGTACTTATTGTCGGTGCCGGTCCTGTCGGCCAGATGGCAGCACTGCTGTTGTCTCAACATGGCATACCTAACATCCTCGTTGATAAGCGGACAACGCGACTCACCGCTCCAAAAGCACACGCTGTAAATGCCCGCACGCTCGAAATTTGTGACAGCATCGGGATCAGCGCATCGCAGTTGCGAGAACTTGGTGCAGCCGCAAACGAAGGCGGCATGGTCCGGTTTGTCGGGACGCTTACGGGCCCAGAGTTTGGCTCGCTGCCCTATGAAAGGCAGGATATGGGCGCGCTCGAATCCACGCCCTTCCCTCTCAGCAACATACCTCAACCTCTATTCGAACAAGTGTTGGCTCGCCATGTGACAGAGGATCCCAACATTGACTACCGGCTGGGCACGACCTGCACCTCGCTGGTCAATCAAGGAGAGCAGGTTGCAGCGAAGCTTTTAGATTCGAGAGACGAATTAAGAAGCTATTCACAGCTTTTCGATTACGCGATTGCGGCCGACGGGGCAGGCTCTTCGATCAGGGATTCGCTCGATATCGAAATGGAGGGTCCAGAAGCGCTGGCTCACTATCTGATGATTCATTTCTCCGCCGACCTCCGAGCTTTGACTGAAAACAGAAGAGGCGTTCTCTACTTTTTATTTGAACCCGGCGTCAATGGCACGCTCATCGCCTACGATCACTCGAAAACATGGGTGCTGATGCATCCTTGGCAGCCCGGGTCGGAAAAGCTCGAGGACTATACGGAAGCGCGCTGTGCTGCTCTGATCGATAAAGCCGTAGGACAAAGCCTCAATGGCGTCACTGTGGAAAACATCAGTCCTTGGACGATGACCGCCCAGGTAGCAAAAGCGTACCGCAAGGGGCGTATATTTCTCGCTGGCGACAGCGCGCACAGAATACCTCCAGCTGGCGGGCTGGGACTTAATTCAGGAATTGGCGACGTCCAGAACCTAAGTTGGAAGTTAGCAGCGGTGCTAAACGGACTAGCAGGCGAACGCCTACTCGATACTTATGAAGTAGAACGCCAGCCCATTGCTCGCATCAACAACGAGCAGAGTTTGAACAATGCCATCAAGCTATTTGATCTGATTGTTGCGCTCCATGGGGACGACCCTGAGAAGACCGGCGAACGTTACGCGGCGATCTCGAAAAGTCCTGATGACTACCCCGAATTGGCAGAGGCTGTGAAAGCTCAAAAGCCCCACTTCGACAGCTTTGATCTACAAATAGGGTATCGCTACAACAGTCTGGCAATTGTCGATCCAGCGCCTATACCGGATGTGGGCGACGTGTCGGATTATCAGCCCTCGTGGGACGCGGGCGCTCATTTTCCACATCGCTGGGTAACCCAGGATGGAGAAACCCGATCACTCCACTCTCTTATTTCACCTCGAACCTTCACGCTTTTACGCGGGCCAAGATCTTCGGAACTAAGCGGTCACTCTAGAGTTCAACAACTCCTCTTTGGTGTTGACTTTGAGGATGAGGATGACTGGGAGATGCTAACAGGACTACCCACGAGCGGCGCCCTCCTGATTAGACCCGATGGGCATATCGCCACCCGATTCAAAACCGTGAACGAGGATGATTTTTTGTCTGCGATCAGACAGATTTTGGCAAGAGGTGATTAAGCATGGATTTAGGAATCGAGGGAAGAAAAGCGATTGTCTGCGCCTCATCACGGGGTCTGGGTAAAGCCTGCGCACTGTCGCTCGCACGGGAGGGCGCACATGTTGTGATCAACGGCCTAAACGTTGAGCGCTTAGAGGCCACCAAAGCTGAAATCGAATCAATAACGAAAGGATCTGTGACCGCCGTCGCTGCCGATATCAACACCGAGGATGGCAGAACAAAGCTTCTGCAGGCTTGTCCTGAAATTGACATCCTCGTGAACAACAACGAAGGCCCTCCTCCCGGTCAGTTCCAAAAATGGCAACGCCAGGATTTTGAATCTGCGATCGATGCCAATTTCATGGCGCCTGCGTTGTTAATTCAAGCGGTTATCGAGGGCATGAAAGAACGCAGGTTTGGGCGCATCGTGAATATCACTTCAGCCATGGTGAAATCGCCTCGAAGCGCGATGGGACTCTCAACCTCTGCTAGAACCGCGCTTACCGCGCTATGCAAGGGGATCTCAGTTGATCTCGCGCCTTTCAATATCACAATCAACAACATGCTTCCCGAGCGGTTCGATACAGACCGACAGCAATTTATGGCTGAAATGGTCATGAAGTTAAAAGGCATCTCTCGCGAAGAAGCCATCGCGGAGATACATGAATCAATCGCAGCCAAACGGATGGGATCACCCACAGAATTTGGAGATGCCTGCGCATTTCTTTGCAGCGCTCAAGCAGGCTACATCTCAGGACAAAATCTCCAATTGGATGGCGGTTCCTATCCGGGCTTAATTTAGGACGCTTTCTATGAGACTCGCCTTTTCCTCGATTCTCCTTATCGCCCTGGCGTTTGTTTTGTTTAGTTATTACGTTTCGCAACCTCTTGAGGAAGGCCGGCGTGGCGACTTTAAGCCCATCATCGCTGATCGAGACATCGCGCTAACGTTTGCGCGGTCACCACTGGGTTTAATTTTGGTGACAGAGCACCTGGGTGATGCCATCAGAGGAATTAATCTCTCCGCCTGGTACGGTGAAGAGCAAACTAAAGACCTCATTAATTTTCTCGCCCTAACCGACCGCGATGTTTTGATCGCTTTAGACGCCGCCGAAGAGCAGATTGATCTTAATTCTCTGATCATGCCAATCAGTTACTCACCGCCCTCGATCGCAGCAGGAACCAATTTCAAGGAACACGCGGATGAAGTTTATTCGGAGGATCCGCCGTTTCTCTTCCCAAAAATCACGCCTGCCAGCAACTGGAACGCGAACGTGCCCTTCCTGCGCAGACTCGATTACGAAGCTGAACTGTGCCTTTTCCCGTTGTCGGACATCACGACAGAACACCAAACAGCTGAATTCGGATTGGTTCTTTGTAACGATTTCACAGACCGTTTAACGCTCATCCGGGAGATCGACCTTGGGGCCCCGTTAGGGTTAACGGGCTTTGCATCAGGCAAAGGGTGTGCGGGCTGTCTGCCCACTGGCTACCTTACAGTGATTCCACACTCTGAAACTTTTTATCTATCTGTAGAGCTGGCTTTGTTCGTCAACGACGAACTGAGACAGTCATTCAGGATGCAGGACATCATCATGCCCATAGAAGACATCGTAGATCAGGCACTCCAATCACATAGGACGCAATACACTAAAGGTGAAGACCAAATTCCACTTATGCCCGGCAAAACCATTCCACAAGGGACGTTGATCCTTACGGGCACAGCGGCGGGCGTTTTATTTAAGCCGCTGAACATCTGGAATCAGGGTTTTTATTTGCAACCAGGGGACCATGTCCGCACGGAAGCGACCTTCCTGGGTCACCTCGAAAATGAAATTGTGGACTAACCAATGAGAGCTGTGCTGCTTCTTTTTTCATTTTTCGCATCATTCGCACAAGCCGAGCTTCCTCACATTGTGCTGCTCGTGGCGGATGACCTGGGCTGGAAGGATGTTGGTTACAACGGCAGCGAAATCCGAACGCCCTCAATCGACACTCTCGCTGAAGGTGGTGTGACCTTGACTGATTTCTACGTGCACGCCACGTGCAGTCCCACCCGTGCCTCACTGATGACCGGACAATCCCCTATGCGCCACGGTATTTACCATGCGATTGGTAAAAACACGGAGGGAAGTCTGCCACTACAGCTCAAACTTTTGCCGGAATATCTAAAGGATGCAGGGTATCAATCGCTGATGGTTGGCAAATGGCACCTCGGTCACGCCACCTCAGAAATGCTACCGATGGCCAGAGGATTTGAAGAGGTCTATGGACATTACACCGGCGGTGTTGGCTACTGGGACCACGTCCATGGTGGAGGCCTCGACTGGCATCACGACGGGAGAGCCCTGCGAGTCGAGGGTTATGCGACGCATTTGCAGGCGGATGCCGCCGTCCGAATGATTAAAAAAAGAGACAAGCAAAGACCGCTCTTCCTCTATACGGCCTTCAGCGCACCACATCTACCCAATGAAGCTCCCGAGAAGAGTATCGCCGCATACGCTGGAATAGAAGATGCGAACCGACGTATTCACGCAGCGATGGTTGATGAACTCGACCAGGCCATTGGTCGAATCCTGACAACCCTCGAAGAAGAGAAAATGCTAGAGAACACACTGATCTGGTTCTTTAGTGATAACGGTGGTCTGAATCCTGCTGCTACGAGCGATGGCATGCGGAGTCTTGTCTCTAACCTTGTTTCTGTTTTTGGGCGACCGCTGCCAACCGGCTTCCTTGAATTCCTGCGTCATAATACTGAGGACGGTGGCTCAGATAATGGGCCCTACCGGCGCGGTAAAGGCGCGGTATATCAGGGAGGGATTCTGGTGCCATCGATTCTGTATTGGCCAGCCGTCCTCGAGCCTGACACTATCGCTGACCGTGTCACCATCCAGGATGTGTTACCGACAATCGCTCAACTGACCGATATCAACCTGATACCCGAGCAGGCGCTTGATGGTAAACCGCGCTGGGGAGTCATAACGGGTGCCGACAGCGAAGCAGGCGCAGACTTTGTGGCTTTGAGCATGGATAGTAAGGCAATCCTACGCGGACCTTGGAAACTTATTGTCAACGGCGAGGAAGGCGAACTGTATAACCTTGCTGAGGATCCTTACGAACAAACTGATCGCTACACAGAACACCCAGAAATCGTCGAACAACTACGTTCTGCGATCGATCAGATTCCGCAGGTCGAATCGATTAACCAACCAATTTTTAAGATCATGATGGATATGGACAAGTTTGGAGGAGAGGAGGATCGCCCCCCTTGGGCAGAGGTCGTTCAGTAGAAATAACCATCCTACAACGGGAAATTATTTGACTAAGACATCAGAGAGCATGCCTTTTCTAGCAACGGGTTGTGGAGTTGTTGTCCACCCTATCCATGTGGGTGCCACACCGACGCGTTCATTTGCCAAGTTATGACTACCTTTTGTGCGCAACTCCATGGCTGCGTGAGCCCCATAAGCAGGGATCGCGACTCAAAAACCCGGCGCAGCTCGACCCCCTAGCCAAATAAGCACCAATACCAACCTAAGAAATCAAATTGACGACAAAGCCAATTTCCTCGAGTTAGTTAGTTGGCGAGCAACCGAGAGGCTAACCCTTATTCACCCAAACAGTAATTAGCCCAATCTTGCATAACGTCTCGCCTCTGCTCAAACAGATCAGACCTCTGATATGCATCAATTAAGTGAGACCCAGATGAGTGCCCTAAGGCTTTTTCCAACACGTGTTCCGGATATTGAGTTGTCTCGGCAGCCCACTGCCTAAACGAACTTCTGAGGCCATGGACTGTGTAGTTACCCGCATATCGTTTCAATTGCTTGGAAATGGCCGTGTCAGACAAGGGTTTGCCACCGAAAACGTATTCTCCGTCACTGAAGACCGATCTGATCTTCAAAATCTGGATTGCGGGCTCGGAGAGAGGGACTGCCAAGCTTCTGCGCTCCTTCTTCCGATCGCTAGGTATGATCCAACGGTTACCCGTGAGATCAATCTCTTCCCACCTAGCACCTCTGGCTTCTCCAGACCTCACCGCTGTAAGGATGAGAAACAACAAAATCTGAGAAGAAAGTGCGTCGGAAGCTCGCAAGCGTTGGCATAGCTCCGGGATCTGCGAGACTGGAACAGCTGAAAAGTGACTTACAGGGCTTATTTTTGCTGGAGAGGGAAATACCCTCTCCAAGTTATTCTTCCACCGCGCAGGATTGTCGGCAGATCGATACCCGTGGACGATTGTCCAGTCTAAGATCGCCTCTAGTCTTTGCCTGATCCGCGTTGCAGTTTCTGTTTTTTTGACTCCAGATAGGCCGAAGGACTGCCTCTACTGCCGATAAGTCGACCTCTGCCGGCAGATAGTCGCCAATTTTAGGGAAAACATACGTCTCAAGCGTGTTAGTCCATTGCTGAGCATGCTTATTGTTGGTCCACTCTAGACGCTTCGCTTCGATATATGCGAGGGCGCTGTCCGTTAAGGTTGGGACATCCGAATCTTGCCTCTGGGACTTAAGAGATCTGACGGGCAAGCCATCAAGCAACTGCGTCCTGAGTTCCGCAGCGACCTTCCTAGCCTCAGAAAGGCTCCGACTGGGGTATGAGCCAAGCCCTAGCTCTTTAACACGGCCCTTTAGCTTGTATCGGAAGACCCAAGAAGCTCGCTGGCCCTTCTTCCTAAGGTAAAGATTACCGCCGTCCGAGTGGTTTCCGTCCGCTAATCCAGCTATCCCTCTGACCGTTAGGCGGTTTATTGCAACCACTGATCACCTCAATTCATTCTTACCCTTTTTCTTACCCGTAGGTAAGAATTAGATTGAATTAAGATGTACAGTATAGGGCGCTTATCGAATATATATTATTGTTTTATATGTAATTTATGTATTGTAAACGACGGTATTGAACAAAGGTTACGCGGACTGTCCCTCCGCCAATTTGCCATCCAACACTAACGTCCAAACGAACCAGTTGTTGCTTTGTCCTACGGACTGTACCGACCTACCCTGTTGCACACACCAGACGTAACCGCAAAGCCGAAAGGTAACGCTGCTACGTTCTTGGAGTTAACTTTCCCCAGACATAGTGCCACAGCGTAAATGCGATGCTGCCACCTTGAGTCACTTGCTTTGCGAACTCAACTGACGGAAGACAGCCCAAGCCAATGTGCGGCCAGGCTTGATTGTTGTACTTCTTCGCTCTGAGAGCCCCCGATTTATTAATTATCGTGAAATCTCTTCTAGCTTGTTAAGCCAATCTCAGGGGAAAGGCCACTGGCAGCCATGCGATTAACATGAGTATATGAGTATTTATTTGTGGAACTAAGGAGGATAAAGTCACATCCAGAACATAAAAATAACGATTTGATTACTAGCATCTAGCTGTTGTTGATTCTAACCAGGTTAGCGCGGGATTTGATTTTTTCCACGACCTCAACCGTTGCGTATGAATCTGCGGACAACAAACTAGGACTCTGGAGTCAAGTTCGAAGAACGACCATTTATTATTCGCCAAAGGGGGAGAGATTGGCATGTGGGGATTTATTAGTTTCGTGTTTTGGTTAGCCGTTTTTTTACTAGGCGGTTTACTTTTCGTAGCAGTCTTGCTGGATTCAACCGAAGAAGGTATTGAAACGGATAAAAAAAAGAAAAAGTTATTATGGGATTCAACTTCCATTGAACATATTAATAGCTGGGAGACTTATGGATACTTATTAGCTTGTTATCTAGTCACTCTTTTGGGCGCTTGGGGAATAGATTTTTTATATCCTTTCTTATGGCTTTGCCTATTTGCGCTGATAGGTTTTGCTTTCACGCTATTGTCCGCCGCAGGCCTCGATAGCGAAGATCTCCCGGGGTCAATCAAGAAGCAAATAGAACATTTCAATATTGAGAAAATGAAAGCTTATCTACCAACCTATTCATTGGTTGCGTCATTTTCTTTCATTCTGCTTTTTAATTTGGGCGGGATGCTCGCGTACGACAAAAACCAATCTTCAGGAACTAAGTCAGGAGCTTCCTCAAGCTCAACTCAGTCTTCAACGGTTAGCTGGACTCTCAGTAGTGATGGTTGCCCACGAAGAAACGGTGATCTATTTGGAAACTCGCCTGGCCAAGTGGCTGGGCGCATTTTTGATATAAGCGCCGCTAGAGGTCAGTCTGTTACATCGGCATACAACACCTGTATTCAATGCATAAGAAGCCAATTTTTCGAGGCGCAACGAAAATATGGGACCACAGGATCAGTTTCATCACCGCAGGTCCAATATTGCGAAAGATTATTGGATACATTTATTTCTAACAGAACTGTGTGGCAGCAAATGCAACAAGAGAAAAAATATAGATAACACTAACTTAAGTTATTCATATTTGGTCAGTCGTGTTTACGGCTGACCGCTCTACCCAGATAATTCGAAACTTAGACGAAAGATTAGGACTTTAAGACGGACCTGATTCTTTGCTCAGCTTTCGCTAATGAGTCATCTACTAGCACTTACGCTTTCGATCTTAAATAGTTTGCGCAGGTTGTCGAAGGAGCCTCTGGAACTGGCCAGCACAACAGATCATACAAGCACACAAAACCACCATGAGTTGTACCGCTGAAACCATCAAGCTGTAGAGGTCTTCGCCGCCATCAATCAACCTCAAAACCATTTCGGACGTATCCAGCGCGCACCTACAGCTACTGCTGTGTAGCTAGAGCCTCTGCGGAAACCCGAAACAAACTCACTCTCACTCACTAGGGAAATTTATGTGGCGCTTATCGTGGCACGTAGACTGGAATGAAAAAGCGTATTTATATAAGCGTTTGATATTTAATATTATTTTCTAGTTTCATTGGGGACTGCATCTACACCAATTTTTTTAATTTAATAAATGACGATTCATTGTTGATTTGATCCCAGAAAACTCTTAAAAGCTCAATCCTGGATGGGCGGCACGCTTGATTCTGCCTAATACACCCAACATTTCCGCCCGCATCACTGGCTGTACTCCACAGGCTACGAGACTAAGAATGACCTCGGTTCAAATTATATTCGGTCAGTGTCTTATCGCGGTCTAACCCAGACCGCTTCAGAAACCGAAAGAGGTTGTGTTTTTTCGCTTCTTTTTCGCTGCCGCTTCTTGCTTCTTTAACTCCTCGAGTTCCTTTTCTTTTTTTAAGGCCTCTTGTTCCAAAGCTCTCAGCCGCTCCAATGCTTGCGCAAGATCGGGGTTAAGACCTTCCTCTGAGGGAGCAGTCGAAGCACCTCCCGCCATTTCAGGTAGGGTTCCCACCTCAGATCCAAGGCCCTCTTGTGTTGACGCCTTTTGCTCTTGGCTGCGCTGCCCTTTGAATTCTGGTTTGCGCTGTTCTCCAGCTTCTTTAGCTTCCTGAGCTGCTGGTTCGGGCTTGAGTCTTTCTGCGACTGCTCTAGTCTGTTGTGCGGCCAGTTCACGCTTGCGTCTTTGTTCGACTTCTCTCGCCCGCTGTGCGGCCAGTTCGCGTTTGCGTCTTTCTTCAACTTCTCTAGCCCGCTGTGCGGCCAGTTCGCGTTTGCGTCTTTCTTCAACTTCTCTAGCCCGCT
>Ga0255781_10000498_pt1 | contig 31416 bp, 25 predicted proteins | sample 101ome_21_FD_179979 | JGI IMG/M metagenome (GOLD analysis project Ga0255781, IMG submission 179979) | Coastal salt marsh microbial communities from the Groves Creek Marsh, Skidaway Island, Georgia - 101413BT metaG (version 2) | ecosystem: Environmental > Aquatic > Marine > Intertidal zone >... | reverse complement strand
TATCCCCGGGTCAGAAACATCTGGGGGGTCAGGATCTGGAACGTCGATATAAACTGTGTCGTATGTTAAAGCGCCGTCATTAATCGTGTCAGAAACTGCGGGGTTTACTAAAACGTTAATAGCATTCCGGAATGGCCTTGGGGTTGGGTCCCTTGGTATCGCCCAGCCGCCAATTAGATTGTCAACTTCATCGCCGTCACGGTTAAATATTGTCGCAGGACTATCTGCAGCTGGCTCATCTCCTTGAGCTTCTTCTCCCATTTCGATTCTTTTATTATGAACTTCCCAGCCGTTGATTTCATATACATCTTCACCGGTTTGGGTCACGGATCCTCCGCTCTCAAAGTCACCATTTAAATAGGTGTAACTTTCCCAAAACCGTCCAAGGTCACAGCTATCGAGACGGTCAATATCAATGCGAACATGATCGCCTCGATCTTTACCTGTTTGAACAATCTGTCCGTGAAATGAGCCATCAAATAAAACAACATCGTTAAATTTGGTGTTTGCAGCAATTCTGTCCATCTCCGCGATGAGATCTAAAATCTCATGCTCCATCTTGTCGCGATCAGAATTTGTGTAGGTTCCGTTTGATGCTTGAACAGCTAACTCTCGCATTCGAAGCTGAATATTTGTGATCTCACCAAGCGCACCTTCAGCTGTTGACAAAAGGCCTATCATATCCACTGAATTCCGCACACCCATCTCATAGCTCCTCATTGAGCTGAGCATCTTATTTCCAACAGCCATACCGGCAGCATCGTCTGACGCGCTGTTAACACGTAGACCAGATGATAGCCGCTTCATCGGTTCCAAAATTTTTTGATTTGCTAACTGGCCATAGGTTTTGGCCATAAGGGCAGCTGTATTTGTATTGATACCTGTCATGGTCCTTATTCCAGGTAACTACCATAGCCGCCGCCCCAACAGCTCGATTGGTAGTTGTTGTTCGGAATTAATTAGTTAAAACCGTATTTTTTGTAAGCAGAGCAAAGCTCTCCAAACCCTCCTCTTTTTGATTGTTTTTAGTATCTGTAAACCTCAAAACAGTCCAACACGCCCCACTTCTAAGAGCGGCCACAACTTCAACAGTAACACCTCCCTGCGAGGGGTGCTGTATATACCCAAGAAATTCTAACCTTCGATCAACTCTGGGCAGCACATTGGCGTCCAATAGATTCACTACCGGTTTAGAAATCCCCGTTTTGCTCGATACTGCTTCCACCATATTTTTCGCAGAATTATGCAACAAAGTCTTTTTATCGAATTTCACATCTTTTGGGAAAGTTATCGTCGAAAAAGATGCTGCATCACCTGAGTAAACACGCTGGGTATATTGAGATGCGCTTCCCAAGGTGGCACGTTGGTAAAACCCGAGCTCTTTTGACATGTCTAAAGTCGCATTACAGGCCCACACTGTAGGCGCAATCATGCATATGTAAAAAACAAACAACACCACGCGCCAATTTTTTACGATATTGATCATGTTTCTAACAACTGAAGTACCGTTGCCTGACGCTGAGTGGCCATGTTAATGGCTTGCTGAGCAGCTTGAGACAGGATCATTTCTTGCGCAAGTTTTGTTGACTCAACAGCCATGTCGCTATCAACAATGCGGCCACGTGCCTGCTGTGACATCATTGACGATTTTGTTTGGTTGTCGATGTTGTGCTGAAGCCTATTCATCAGCGCACCTAATTTTGCACGAGATGATGATATCTGTTCAAGTGAACGGTTCAACACTGTAACTGCATTTTGAGAGTCAGCTTTTGTTTCCACTTTGATGTCAGCCAGCGCAAGGCCGCCAACATTCGTGGCACCATCACCATAAGTTGCGCCACCGGTAACAACCACATCGGCACCATCCGCTAAAGCTGCAGCTGCTATGTTCGCGTGTGTTGCCCCAGCCCCAGCAATAGCATCTGCTATGCTCCATACACCATCATCAAATTTCAAAAACTCAACATTTGTGAGTGTGTCAGTCGCGTCAGTCCCACCCGCCACGGTAACAGTGCTACCGGATTGCGTTACGGTGTACGTGGCATAGTTGCCTGAATAAATTGCGACATCATCTCCAGCTCCACCGTCAATGGTGTCATCACCTCCGTTACCGGTTATCTCATTCGCCCTACTGTTACCGGTAATAGTGTCATCTCCGCCGCCACCAACAGCATTTTCTATCCATGTATTGTATGCAATACCGACGTTATCCTGACCGCGATAAAGTGACTCGCGCTCGTAGGCGGTGTAATATGAATTACTAGCAGAAGCGAGAGCATCCTGACTTTCGACAACCCCTGTGAGGTATGACTCAATCGCTGCATCACCCGCAGCTACCGCCGCGATCTTTTCTGCATCAGTAGCATAGTAACCCACAGACGAGTATGTTCCAGGTGTCAAATTGATTATGCTACCCGTTGCGGTAACTCCACTCGCATCAAATGTGTCATCACCGTCACTGTCAACGATTACCCGGATTGAATTGTAGCTGTCATCAAAGAGATTTGATCCGGAGCCGGCACCGTAAGTGGTATCCGTAGCTTCGTGACTCCAGCCATTAGAAGACCAATCATCGTCAGTGGTATAAATCGCACCAATTGCTTCGATATCAAGAAGGCCAGGTGTTGAACTATTCACTAAGCTGTAACTGCCGTTGCTCTGGACGACTAAGTTACGATCTCTTTGAATGTAAGTCATCACGGTATTACGCTGAAAATCAATGTTCAGGTTCATCGTGCTTCCATCACCGCTGCCACCGTCAAATGGGTGGCTCAGACCCAATGCGTGCCCGACTTCATGGATTGCCGCAACGTAGTTATAGTTGCCTTCTACAAAGTCAGTTCCAGTTCCATTGGTATCCACATTGTCTGTCTCAAAGTATATATCACCGCCTGAAGCACCAGAGTTCGGGTAGTAAGCAAAAGCCTGACGTGCGGCAGGATTTTCATCCGTATAGGCTACCCTTAAGTCACCAACTGCATTTCCGTCTCCACTTTCAGTAACCTCAGTAAAGGCGAATGGAGTAACGGCATCCCAAAGACCGAATACATCGTCAAGGGCAGCTTGGTTCTCACCACCGCCTGCGTCATGAGCACCAACAACAGTTCTCGTGCCTTGATCATAGTCATAGGAGGTTGTTCCATCCCAATATGAATATGTTAAAGAACCACCAGCGGTATCGTCTCCCACATCATTCCAAGCGACACCCTTTACAAGTGGGCTTACTGCGTCACTTGATGGCGAAGACGCACTCACAGCGCCAGCACCATTTTGGTCATAATCAGAGGGTGCAGCCGCCGCATATTCACCCGCAGATGTCACGCCCTCTGACCCTGCTCCGCCACCCGATGCAGCCTGTGCAACACAATGTGAGCATGTGCGCGGGTCGTGCAAGGTTGCTGCCATTGCCTTAAAATCAATCTCTATCGCGGCTATTTCTTGGGATACTGACTGTCTTGTAGCTGGATCTGAGTAAACATTTAAAATTTCAGCATAACTATTGTTTGTAAGGCCACCCTCGACAAACACCCCTTGGTCTTTTATCTGATCCGAGTGGAACTGCGCACCAATAAATTGGGACCGCTCTGTCTCGAGCCGTGAAATACTCGACTGGATTTGGCTCAGTCTCGCAGTATCAGCAGGATCAAGCGCCGCCATTTCTTCAACAAGGCCACGTGTCTGAAGCAAGTTAGAAGACACTTCAGCCCACTGGTTATCCGTAAGTTTCACTGCTGCGTATGTATAACCCAAGCCATTGACGTCATCTTTTAGAAGAAGAAGGTTGTCACCACTACCCCGAAAATCGGCGCTGCTTACAGCATCGGACAATACAAATTGGCTGTCTGTCGCTGAGAGATCAGAGCTGACGGCTGCAGAAATACCGAGCTGCAGTTTCAAAAGGTCGGCTGGGTCTATATTATATTCACCCGCGCCCGTTTCCATTCGCAAAGTGGCTGGCGACGAATGCGAAGTTGGGCCACCATGGATAGAACTCGACCCATTATCGGCCGTAAATAAACTATTTATGGCAATGCGAACAGTCTCAGCATTTGTGTTCCCTGCCCGGATAGTTTGGTCATAACTACCGTCGAGTAGTGCAACATCGTTGAACCGGGTATTTGCAGCAATTTTGTCAATTTCAGCGAGAAGTGCGTTGATTTCCCGCTGAGCGTTATCCCTATCAACGCTGGTGTAAATGCCGTTGTCCATCTGGACAGCGAGTTCACGCATCCGGAGAATCATATTTGTGATCTCGCTCATCCCACTTTCAGCAGTCTGAACCAGGGAAATACCATCCTGCGAGTTGCGCATTGCCATATTAATACCGCGCTGTTGGCTTTGCATTTTGTTTGCAACAGCAAGCCCAGCAGCATCGTCAGCCGCACTGTTAATGCGCAACCCCGATGATAACCGTTCCATCGAAGTTGTCATTTTTTCATTGGCTCTCGCTGCATATGTGCGAGCCATTAAAGCGCCAACATTTGTATTAATAACAGTCATAATACCAAACCTTAATTAACCTCACGGGAGGTCCTCAAACTGTTTAACGACACGACTCCAAAAAAGTTAGCAATAAAAAAATTATTTATCCACAGGGCCAAAAATCCTTCTTTTTCATATTTTGGTTATTGGCCTGACCGCTTACTAAAAAGCCGTGATTCGGATTTACTGCAGGAGTGTCAACACACTTTGCTTCGATTGATTTGCTTGCGCCAACATTGCTGATGCTGCCTGAGATAGGATTTGAAATTTTGCGAGCGCCATCGACTCAACGGCGAAATCAGCATCTACGATACGTCCAATGGCAACTTCAGTATTCATCGCCGCTTGTGATAGATTGTTTATTGTGTACTGCATACGGTTTTGAAGTGCACCCAACCGCGACTGACTTGCCGAAACCTCAATCAGTGCTTTGTCAAGGTGCTCAATTGACCTAGCAGCCGAGGCCTGGCTTGTTAGGTCCACGTCTGATACATGAGTATCAAGTTTATCTGATATCGTTAGGTGGATAATCTCGACATGCTGAGAGCCGTCACGTGCTGTGTAGGTGACTTCAATGTCATAGATATTATCAGTGGCAGCAGACCCATTTCCGTCAGTATCAGTCGGATTATCAAAATCTAGCCCTGCCTTGCTGGTTATGTCACCTGTCTTTTGATTAATTTCAAAAAGCCCATTATCCCCACCAGTACTGACAGTGGAAGTGAGACTGAATTCCCCTAAACTGTCAATTTTAAAGAAATCATCGAAATCTTGGCTAAAAACTGAAGTATCAATTTTTACCGTACCTGCCTCCTGCGCAACAATTTCTTGATTGCCAGCTGTATCTGACCCACCGTCAACAGCTTTTTCGTCGGCAAACGCCTCAATTTTTGCGATTTTAGTGGAAGACATATTGTCAATGACAACTTGAATTGTTTCTGCATTGGTGTTGCCAGCTCTTATTTCTTGATTATATGTGCCGTCGAGCAGGTTGACACCGTTAAATTTTGAAGTCTCAGCAATTTTATCGATCTGTTGAAGTAGCGCATTAACTTCCATTTGTGCATTGTCACGGTCCCGCGCTGTGTAAACACCATTTTCCATTTGGACTGCAAGCTCTCTTATGCGAAGGAGCATGTTACTAATGGCTTTAATTCCACTCTCAGCTGTTTGAACAAGAGAGATACCATCTTGGGTGTTACGGATAGCGGCCCGCATACCCAGCATCTGACTTGTCATCTTACTTGCGACAGCGAGACCAGCTGCATCGTCAGCGGCTTGATTAATACGTTTTCCCGAAGAAAGACGCTCTAACGCCTTATTCACAAACAGATCAGCTCTTGCGGAGTGCTGACGCGCGTGAAGCGCACCAATATTGGTGTTAATTACTGTCATCACTAGGTCCTCATCTAGTTTGACAGGCCAGATTAGTCTGACCTACAGCAACACCAACGGCGCATAAAAAATAATGTTAGTAAAGTTTTGCATTTTCACTAAAAAAAATAGGCCCAAAGGCCTATTTTCAGTGAAAATAAATTTAACCACTCAAGCTCATTTACCTCAAATAGTCGAACAAGCTTTGTTGACTTATTTTACTAAATGCAGCCTGCGCTGCTTCTAAATTTGTCATCTGCCCCTGTAACTTTGTTATCATTTCAGCCAAATCGGTATCGTTCAGGGCTGAAACGTCTCGGTCGACAGCTAATTTCCGGGTTTCAAGGACATTCCTTTGCACCTCGTTCTTACCCATTTGAGAAGCGATTGAACTTCGGTGAATAGAAATGGAGTCCATAGCAGCCCTCATTGAGCTGACATTATAGGCAATTAGCTGGTCTCGATCTGTAAGTTTGACTGTAGGCGAAATCGGCGCCATATTTCCGTCAAGCTTTGTAAAAGCAACATATGATGTGAGTGTATCAGATGCAGCATCCTGTCCTGAAATTGTGATATCTTGGATTATGATTTCACCTTCCGTGACGTCGGTGAGGATCATGTCACCAGTTTCTTCATCGATCTCTGCTGCAACCGATGTTTGAGTGGTAAATTTATTGATCTCTGAAACTAAATCACCAAGATTATCTCTCGCTATTCGAGCCGTGATTTCTGCAGAACCTTTGTTGCCTGACAGGGTGAATGACCACTCCTCCATTTTGGACGGAAGAGTGAACTCGAGGCGTGACCTATTACCACCATTTGCTTGCCCATTAATTTGAGCTGCAGTCTCAATAGAATTCATAGCCGACTGGAGAATATCAAAAACAGAACGGCGACCATTTTCTGTTTCAATTCTCATAAAGGTAGAGCCTCCATCAACACCCGTGGCGACATTCAAACTCTCAGAAATTTGAACTGAGTGCTTACCCCGATCACCATGGTATTCAATGGAACCATCAACATTTTTAGAAAAAGGTACATCCACAGAACTTCTTCCAGAGAATAACGGCCTCCCAAGGCTGTCTGTGGTGTTGGCGAGACTAACAGCAACTTCAAACAATTGTTCCATTTCCTGCAAAATCGCCTGGTGACCAAAGCCGTCATAAATTCCATTACCTGCAGTTGCACCCAGTTCAGTCATCCGCGTCAAAACAGAAGTGAATTCACTCAACGTTTTATCACTGAGGTCAAGGCGCATGAATGCAACATCTGAGTTTTTTGTATATTGATCAATGAGTATTTGTTGCTCTTTTGCAGCGGAAAGATTGACTGCACCCATTGGATCATCTGACGCGCGGTTGATCTTATTACCGGACGAAATCTTTTCCTGAATACCCTGCATGTCAGCGCGTAAATTTTGAAATGCCCTGACCTGCTGTTCATTAAAGAGTTTGCTACTAACACGCATTTGAAAGGCCTCTAAACAACATCAATTAGTGACTGGAAAAGTTCGCGAGCAGTTGACAAAATTCGTGCAGATGCCTGATAAGCCTGCTGGAATTCAAGCAATGCAGCTGCTTCCTCATCAAGGTTCACACCTGAAAACTCAGCTTCTGCCTCCTCGGCCGCATTTCTGCTAGCTTCTGCAGACTCGCGCGCAATCTTTCCAGAATTAACCGTCTCACCAAGTTGAGCAACAATCGTGCCAAATACCTTTTGGAAGCCACCAGAGTTAGCCCCGTTAATATCGGTGTTTTGTAGCTGTATAATTTTATCAAGGTTTCTTGCGTCACCGCCGCCATCACTATTTTCTTTGACAAAAAACTCATCGTGAATTTGTGCATTTCCGAGAACCTTGAATTCTTTGTCTCCAAACTGTGTAGTTTTATTTTCAAGCGTTCTAGTCGCAATCGAATGTCCCGTGGCTGCATCCAAAATTTCAACCCGAGTCCCAGACTCATTCAAAACTTTGAGCTTTAGCTCATCGATACCCACAAACGGAACGGGACCATCATAAACTGCTCCCAGCGACTTGGAACCGCTACCAGTAAAAACGATTAACAAATCCTCATTGGGCAGGCCATTCAATTCAACAATTGAGCCGGCAAGGCTTGTCGCATCAGCGTCGACCCTAAATGCCTTACCGTCATTCGCTTTTATCGTAATTGCATCGCTTGAGAAACTGATATCATGGTCAGTCACTTTAAAGCCCAGCTGATCGGATGGCTTAGCAAAAGACAAGCTATTTGCTTCTGCGTCATATTCTATTATCAAGCGACCTTGGCCATCTACTTGTGTGCTTGACTCCCAGCGAACACTCAGACCATCCGTCAGAGGGTCGAGGGTCACATTACCATCACCATCCAAGGACAGAGAAACTGCATTACCGTCAAACATGACATCAAGAGCCGTCATACCCTCTTCCAAAGCAAGCAGTGAGCTGGTGTGGCGTGTTAGCCTACTCTCAAAGCCAAAGGCAACGGCACTCGCTGAGTTTCCAGCCACGAGCGAGTCAGGCGTAACCAAGATAGCACTGGCGGACAGGGATCCACCTCCAAAAATTTGTAGCTTGTTATCACTATCAAAGTAAGCACTCAAACGCCCAGCTTCACCGCCTGTTACAACGATTTCATTATTCTTCATGGTCAGCGTATACTGCTCGCCCTCGTATGTGATAGATAGCGTAGTGTCTTCTGCTGGTATGGCTCTTGCAGTCGAGGTTGAAACCAAGTCGACTACCCCAGGTGAACCCAAGTCTGATTCATCGTTAAATGAAAAGTTATCAACCGTGAATGATCTGCCAACTGTGGATCCAGTGAATATAATCTGGTTAACACCCTCCACTAACTCTGCACTTGCATCAACGCCAACATTAGCTGCGTTTACTGCGTTTATTATTGCGGTAACAACACCATCAGCATCGGTTGCATCAGTCTGAGCTCCATCGATATTTTCTAGATCGATGGAAACAGAAATACCATTAATTGTTAATGATACACCGTCTTCATTTGGACTTACTCCCTCCAAGCTTGAAAAACTATATTTTGTTACTTGCTTCGATGCAGCAGCAGCATTAGCCGACATTGAGGAGAGCGGGGCTTGTTCTCTTAGCGACCTAACTAATGCTCGATTGATTTCAACCCTGGACAGAGAAGTTAATGAGCTGGAGTTTAAACTTGTTGAAAATTTGACCGCTGCATTCTCTGTGGGCACAGAAAGCGAGTAAATCGCCGAGGATGCGACCGCGTCATTGCCATCGATTGATGATAAATTACTATCAATGTCATTGTTGACCTCAAAAACTACAGTTTTAGTATCGCCAACAAGATTACTGGTGACTTCGGCAAGACCTCCCATATTTTTGTTTAAGCTCGCTAATTTTGTCTCAACCGGAGAGGATAAATTGAAGGACTCACTAGCCGAAAATATCAACTGGCCAGAAAAGCGAGCATTGCTAACCCTCTGCTCATCAATAAAGCTACCCATTGACACAGATGTTTCAGAGGATATCTCTTCTACAGTTATAGTAAGGTCGTTTTCACCATCTTCACCACCGATGTCAGATCCATTGATTAGCATGGTATCGCCAACTTGATAGCCATTACCCAACTGATTTAATTCGACATTAACAACACCATTAAGGATTGTGACATCAAAAGTTGCATTTTCACCTCCACCAACAACATTGGAAGCAGAAAGGGTCGTCTGCGCGAGATCGAGATCACCAAACGAACCCGCCACACTGACCCTTCCCAGAGGGGTAATGGCTGGCATTTTGTTTTCATCTACAATCTGAGCTGAGAATGTTGGGCTAGTCTCACTAAGATTGCTGAGTACAATATCTTCACCAAACTCACTCTCGAGGAAAATACGTGTTTTATCAGGTGATAATTGAGCCGAAACCTTGGTTGACGCAGTCGCCTGATTAATCTCAGAGGCCAAATTAGATAGGTCTGAAGAGGTTATATCTGCAGCGATTTTGATTGGCATCCGGTTCTCTGACTCAATATCAAAGCTAATTGATCCAGCCGTAAAATCAAATAGTTCCGTGACCAGTCGAGCATTGACTTGAAGCCCTAACTCATTGAATTTCTCACTAGCGCTTTCCGCAACCATTTTTGCTGATGACCCAGCCGCCACGCTTATCGAGGCTGACTCTCCGTTTGTCATGTCAACGGTTAAATTATGATCGATCGTATTATTTGCGGGAACCGCAGTGGTCCCGCCAGCAGATCGCGCAAATGACCCATTACTCCCGGTTACAACGCTATAGAGACCACCAACGCGACTAATGTCTAATTCCATACCTCGGTATGCGTTAATCTCACTGTTGAGATACTTACCTTGATAGACCGCTTCAGGCCCAAATCCGTTTTCAGCACTTATGAGGTTTGTAATTTCTGTTTGAGTTAACGAGGTTCCAGCAATGTGGCGTCCCTCTCTCGTAAAAATCTGAAAGTCCGATGCATTAACAGCATCTTTAACTATCGCTTGGACAGCCCCTACACCGGCAGAAAGTGCAGGAACGCCCTCTCCACTTGAAACAAAATTACCGCTAGCAGAAGCAAAAGTAAGAGTACCACCATCGCCCGCTGCTCGTATTCCAAGATCAGCAAGCGATAGTCCAGCAGCGTTTCTGAACACTCCTCCGTTAAACAAATTTGCCAGGTCTTTTACATCGCTCCAGCTTTCGCTAGCGGGGGCTTCAGGAAAAGCTGTTGCATAGCGGATATCAAAAATATGTGGGCCATCATTATTTGAGCCAACCCGCTGAAAGCTAAGCTCTTGGAGATTTTGTACCACAAGGTTCTGAAGGCTAAACTTTGCGGTGGATTGACTGGCAAAAGAAGCAATTTTTGCGCTGGGCGTTCCTGCTGGCACAACACTGACCAAACCAGACGACACAAAATTTGTTGACTCGAGAGGGGCAAGCGAATTTTTGAGCACATTTGATACGGTCAGTTTGTCAGTAACGCTTGCTTTTCCTATCGAGCTAACCTCAACAGATGCGTCACTTGTATTGTTCATCGCCGCTTCGACTTTAAGTAATCTCGATGCTGCAATTTGCTGTGGTTTAGTAATTAGCAACTGGATATTTGAAGCAGCAGATGCCGCGCGCTTGATCTCAAAATAGTCTCCATTCTTGGGATCACCACTAATATAGATGGCAAACCCTTCGCCTCTGAGCGTTTCCTTTCCTTTTATTGGTTTCGCAAGCTCACCGCCATCTAATGACCACAAACCAGTTTGTTTATCAAAAACAGCTGTTAACCGCTCACTCGGCAAACTAAGAGGGTCAGTAACTTCAATTTGAAGGCGGACTTCTGGACTGACAGATGGACTAAGCTCAGCACTCAAACCAAAAGTTGAGAACATATCAAGTCCAGCGTTACCATCTAGATCAACGCCACGGCGATGCTGCGCATTCATTTGAGATGAAACAAGGAAGGCTAAGTTATCTATTTCATTTTCAAGCTCTTCGATAAGAGAGTAGGAATCTATCGCGCCGGACAAAAGACCACCATCAACTTGGTTTGTTGGGCGCATGACCGCTCCCTCACCAACAGTGACTTGCACTGTCCCAAATGCCTCAATATAGCCAAGAGATCTGAATTTACTTCCATCGACTAAAATTGGCCCAATACCAGATTGCCCTAAACTAACACTTGCAACACCAAGACCCGTATAACTGACTGAAACTGATGAAAAAGTGGACATTTGGCCTATCGTCTTGTCGCGCAAATCTAATAAAGCATTCGGTGTTTGACCACTTTGGCCGGAAGATAAAATTTGTGAATTGATTGATGCAAGCTCTTTTGCAAGAACCGATAGCTGCTCTGTTCCCGCTTGAAGCTGTGAAATTGATGAAAGTTGAAATTGTTTTAACTGTGACGCCAAACCCTGAAAAGAGGCAACCAAAGACTTGCCAACTTCCAATGCCACAGCTCTAGACGCTATATCTGTTGGAGAGGCAGCAACATCAGACAGGGAAGAGAAAAAACGGCCTATTTGCTCATTTAACCCCCCCTTACTAGGAAGCATAATGTTTTCTATCTGCTGTAAATTTCTGACGAAGGCATCAACCTTCTGGAAGCTGGCGTTTGTGTTATTAGCTCGACTCAATAAAAATCCATCAAATGCGCGCCTAATATCTGAAACCCTGACACCTAATCCAGATTGACTAGCAAGGCTTGTTATACCACCCTGGCTGCCTGACACCTCCTCTAGGTCAGCAGTTCGTCGTTTGTAACCGTCAGTGTTTATGTTGGCAATATTCTGCCCAGTCACCGCCAAAGCTTGGCGATAACTCTGAACAGCACTTTTACCAACATCAAATAAACTAGACATTCTACTCTACCAATTAATAATCAGAAGGCGCTGAGGTGAGATGTTCAAATTGAGAGACCAAAGCTTCAGCAATGCCCAAGTTTACTGTTTTGGACAGTTGTGTAGCGCGCTCTTGATCAAGCATACTTGTGTACGTGTCGACAGCTTCACCGCCCAGGATATCTTCAGCTAACTTTGCTGCACGGCCTTGCTTTAGGATTTGTTGAATAAACAAAGCTTCAAACTGTTCGGCCACATCTCTGAGATCGCTTGACACTTGGTGTTTTTGTGCTAGTGACGCGCTCACTTTTGGGCTTACTGTGGTAAGGGCTTCCAATTTCATGACTCCTAGATGATTATCAGCTCAGCACGAAGCGAACCCGCTTCGCGCAAAGCTTCTAAAATTGCAACTAGATCAGATGGCGTGCCGCCAACAGCGTTCAATGCATCTACAATTGAAGAAAGTTCCACACCTGGGTCAAAAACAAATGCTCTCGCAAGCTCTTCGGTTGCTTCAATTGTTGTGTCTGGCGTCACGACAGCCTCACCCGGAACTGTTGCCGCCACACCGTCTGCAACAGCCAACGCCTGTGTTTGCGTGACTTCTTGATCCTCTTTCACTTTAACTGTGAGCGAGCCATGCGTAACGGCCGCTGGTAAAACCCGGACATCACCACCGATAACAATGGTCCCTGTTCGCGCATTCACAACAACTTTGGCACGGGGGCGATCAGGATCAACTTGGATATTTTCTAAGAGACTGACAAATGAAACTTTTTCAGCTGGATTTACAGGAGCACGCACCTTAACTGAGGTTGAGTCCAGCGGTACCGCAACCCCTTCGCCAAAAATTTCATTGATTGCCTCAGCAACTCGGGTGCTAGTACTAAAATCGCCCTGATGCAAATTAAGTAGAAGATTTTCATTTTCCAAAAATGTGTTTTCAATCATCCTTTCAACTGAACCACCACCTGGAATGCGTCCTACCGTAGGCACATTTACCGTCAAAGAAGAGCCGTCACCGCCAGCAACACCAAGTCCACCTACCATCAAATTGCCTTGAGCGATTGCATAGGTCTCGCCATCCGCGCCAAGCAATGGAGTCATTAATAGTGTTCCTCCGCGCAGGGATTTGGCCTGTCCAACCGTTGAAACAACGACATCCAATTTTTGCCCAGGCTTAATGAATGCTGGAAGATCGGCCGTGACAATTACGGAAGCAGCATTTTTGCCATTCATGTCAGACGCATTCGTAACAACTCCAAATTGGCTGATCATTGACTGCATCGCTTGCTGCGTAAGGACAGCATTTCCATCACCAGTGCCTGCCAGTCCAACCACGAGCCCGTAGCCAACTAGTTGATTTGATCTCACGCCTGCAATTGAGGTCATATCTTTTAAACGATCAGCTTTTGCAAACCCCGTCAAAAGAATTAGGCATGAACACATCAACATTCCAAAAATACAAAATCTACGGAGCAATTTACTCATCCCTTTAAAACGGCGAAACAGTGCGCATCAACTCGCTAAGCCAACCTTGCTTTGACGAATCAGCAAGTTGTCCAGATCCCGTGTAACGGATTTGTGCATCAGCGAGACGATTTGACGAAACTATGTTAGTGGCCGAGACATCCTCGGGGCGGACAACACCACGAACTCGAACATATTCATTTCCATTGTTTAGCATTAGCTCTTTTTGTCCAGCAACTTCCATATTGCCGTTCTCAAAAACCCGGACAACGGTCACCGACAAAAGACCTGAGAATGAATTAGACTGAACTGCATTGCCAGCGCCTGCGAAGCTGCGTGTCGTTCCCGCGGAGAGACCAGCGCCATTTCCAGCAGCATCTTTGTCAAAACCACCAGTAAGCATATTTGGTAACCCAGTTGGGAGTGTTACAGCAAAATTATCTGCTTTTGTTGAGCTGGCCGTTTGCGCCTTAGTTGCAGAATAAGTCTCATTAAAGCTAACCGTCAGTATATCTCCAACACGCCTTGCGCGTTGATCTGTTGCAAAAAGCCCATTCTGCGACGAGTGAAAAATCGCCCCATTTGCAGGTTTAGGCTCAGTTAATTGTAAAGGCGGATCAACGGGTGCAAAGGCCTGACTGTCAATTTCTGAGACATATGACGAACAGCCTGTCGCTCCTAAAACGAAAAGGGTAGCTGCAAATTTGACGGTGGATGTTGTCATTTGATAATACACCTGCTTGAAATAGTAAAATTAGAGGTTCTGGGAAATAAAGCGCATCATCTCATCAACTGATGTGATCGTTTTTGAGCTCACCTCATAGGCACGCTGTGTTTCGATCATATCAACAAGCTCTTGGACAACATTCACATTCGAACTCTCCAACGAACCTTGAACCAGCCGGCCCATACCTTCTGCAAATGGATTTGCAATAATTGGAGCTCCACTAGCGGTCGTCTCAATTAGCATACTCTCGCCATTTGGCTGTAGTCCCTGACGGTTAGAAAAATCTGCCAGAGTTATTTGACCAACTTCCTGGGCGTCGATATCACCAGGAACTTGAACTGTAACTATACCATCAGAGGCAACTGTAATGGTTGCAGCATCGGCTGGAATCTGAATTTCTGGCTGAAGTGGATAACCACTTGCGGTAACAACTGTTCCCTCTGCGTTTCTCATGAACGCCCCATTTCGGGTATAGCCAATCTGGCCGTCAGGCATGAGAACTTGAAAGAACCCATCGCCTTCCACTGATAAATCAAGCGAGTTACCTGTGTTTATCAAGCTACCTTGCGAATGTATTTTGCTGGTGTTTAAGAGCCGCGTTCCCGTTCCCACAGAAAGCCCAGATGCAAGGCTGGTATTTTCAGATGTGTTTTCACCAGCACCACGCAGAACCTGGTAAAGCAGTGACTCAAAATTTGTCCTGTCTGCTTTGAACCCAGTAGTGTTCACGTTCGCAAGATTGTTTGCGATAACTTGCATTTTGATTTGTTGTGAATTAAGGCCAGTTTTGGCGACATGCATGGCAAAAGTAGACATCTGATTTGCAGCTCCAGGTTACACAGTTGGAACTACTATTCAGCAATAATCATGCCAAGATCATTTAGTTGTTTGGCAGCCTCATGAGAGCAGAGCCAGCTTCATCCAGCTCTTTTGCCAAGGATATTAATTTAACATTTAGCTGATACTGCTTTTGTATCTCAACATTATTGATCAGCTCATCAAACACACTAACGTTACTTGTTTCCAGATAGCCTTGCTTTAATTGAGCATTCTGATCAGGGTTGAATTGTTCACGAACAAAATCACCATTTGGACGTATCGCACCGTCAACATCTTTGCTCAGTTCAATATCTTGACCGGATGTTAGAGCAATTTGGTTTACCAAAACTCTTGTGCCATCAGCAGCACCAACGGGTTGAATATAAATTTGCCCGTTTTCACTGACAAAAAGTTTTTTAAACGGCGGCATATTTATCGGTGTCAAACTAGTATCCAGCACAACCTCATCTGCACCGTTTCGGAGTGTCTTGTCGGTGGCAACTGTGAGGTCACCCCTTCTGCTAAAAGCGAGCTCGCCACTTTTGCCTTCGATGATAAAATAACCGTCACCAACAATTGCCACATCGTTTTGTTCACCTGTTTGACGCAGTTCGCCTTGCTGATCAGAGAATAAACCTGGTTCGCTTCTTTTTGTAAAGACACGAGTGCTCAATGTTGTGTCTGACTCAAGGAAGATGGACCCAAATCTACCGCCAATCTCATCTCCTCGGAAACCTGGAACCTGCGCATTTGACAAATTCTGAGAACTCACATTTTGTCGAATTCGAGCTGAGTGCAGAGAATTCAAAGCTGTGTGTATCAGTTTGTCCATTTTTATATGATCCCAAGTAGTGTCAGATCAGCCTAATGGCCAAAATCTACATACGAATGTTAATAATTGTTTGCGTCAGCGTTGTGGTTGTTTCAATCGCTTTTGCCGATGCCTGAAAGTTTCGCTGTGCTGTAATCAAATTCACCAGCTCTTCAGTGATATCAACATTTGAACGCTCTAACGAACCCGACAAGATATTGCCATACCCCTCAGAGCCCGCCTCACCAACCTGAGCCTCACCAGACACAGCCGTTTCAACATATGTTGCGTTACCAATCTGCTTCAAACCATTCTGGTTATTAAAGTTTGCAAGAACAATTTTTCCAAGCGGATTATTCTGACCATTGGTATAGTTGGCGCGAATGGTTCCAGATGCATCAATCTCAAGACCGTCAAGTCGACCGGATGTAAAACCGTCTTGCTCAACATTCAAAACCGAGAAAGGTTGCGCAAACTGGGTTGATTGCCCAAAATCAATGTCAAGAGCGATTGAGAAGCCCTCTTCCTGGCGCTCATAATGAACTAAATTTTTTGGGCTAACAATTCGACCACCATTGTCAAAAGTCAATTCACCCTCATCAATGTAGAGTGGGTAGTACCCCTCAACGAGGTTTGCGGGTGGGGTCGTTACAACATTGCCTGAAGCGTCAACAAACAAAGCTACCCCATCGGCATTAGTTGCCTGAACAAGGTTATAAATTTGCGGAACGCTACCAACACCCAAATCAACATCATCCAGACCAAACCTTGCTGCACCCTTAACCTTGATGGTGGATGAATTGCCAGTCGTACCGGTGGTAAACGTAAAATTGTTGTCATCAGAATCATACTTTACAATAACGCCACCGACTGTATCACCCGTTACGGGGTCTTGAATCTGGTTAATTCTATTTTGAAGTGCTTCAGCTAAAGTGGTCCCAACATAGAACCCAGTAGGAATTTCAATTACACCACTGATACCGTTAACAGAAACGTTAAAGGTATTTTCGCCACCCGTATTACTTAATCGGAAAACGCTCGTTAAGTCCTCATTTGCAGCATCGCCAATTGAGACTGCTGGAGTCGATGCAAGGCCCCTGCCAGCTGATAGGATGACATCGTTCTTGGAGGTGCCCACCGAAAGCAGATGGTTATCGCCACTGAAATGATCGGTGGTGTCAATTACAGAACCATCTACAGTTGATAGCAAGTAGCGGCCCACTTCAATCGATGAAGCTTTTTGCTGTGCAGTTACGCCAAGCGCACCATTAGCTTCAATTAGCTCTCCAGTCGATCCACTAGCGAAGGTGAAGCTTGAAGTATCACTGTTATAGTTGACAGTAACACCATACCTTTTGTCATTGAGCTGAATTTCTTCACCATCTGCCACAAAAGACTCTGTTCTAAGCACTTCGCCACCGCGAATTAAAACAGTTTCAGCATCATCCTGTGTTGGAACACCGATGTTATTAGTTGAGTCTGCAGTCGTTGAGCCAAAAATAGAGAAAGAGTTAAAGTTGCTCTCGGTGCCGGTACCAAGAACGGTGCGATCAACTGTAAATTCAAGCTTCTGAGTGTTTTCATTGTAGTTAATTTTCACCGCCGGTGCCTTTTCATCCACCCAATCTGTTGTGGTAGTCAATGTGCTCGCATCAGCGTCATCGTGCAGGCCCAGAATGTCTAGTGAGCTTAATCCATTTTGAGTGATGCCTGCAAACTCAGCATCAACAACATTAATGATTCCATCAAAGCCAGCGTCAGTGATGCCCTGATTGGAGTATGCATGTTTGTTGTTGTCGCCAGTTTCGCGAATAACTATCTTTTGGCTGCTAAAATTAACTTGCGCACCTTCAAAGACATTTGAAGCACCCTCAAAAAACGCCTCTACATCCTCAGACTGGTCACTCATTACAAAAATATCTGTATTATCAAGCTCAAAGCCATCATCAGGGAATGACAAGCCAGTGGTGTTGATCGTTACAATATTGTCATTGCCGTTTACACCAACGTTTGTAACAGTGAATTCACGTCCATTTATATTGGACGCTGCAACGGCCTCATCATCTGGGAATAAACCAGCAACACGAATTTTTTCGTTGTTAGAAATTGGAGGTGCAGCATTGCCAAAATTAATGGTCATAGTATTTTGAGTTGCATCAAACTTCACTGTATATCCTGCGTCACCAGCACTGACGGCAGTTTTGTTATCATACACGCTCAAGGATGGTGTTTTCCCCTGATAGGAGTAGACCATAGTCTTCGCACCTACAGTCGAGTTATCACCTGTTACCCCGTCAGCAGTTGATGATGTTGAGGTTACGTGTGTCAAATTAACAATTTGAGTTTCAGTCAAAATTGCGTCCATCTTTTCACCAACAGAGCGCGCAAAAAGCTGGCTGGAGACCCCAAGCGCGCTAGCCCCAGCGGTTGTGCTAGCATAGTTATTCAAAGCAGTGTTGACTCTTGCCTGCGCATGGGCCAAAAACTGATCCCGAGTAAAGTCAGGAGATGCTCCAGTAAGTGTAATGTTTTCAACGTCAGAGACATAACTGGGATCTAACAGGTCTACATTTATGGCTGTTGACAAGCCTGTAGATGACCCGTCAGCATTCAGCTTGAAAAGGTTGATACTAAGAGTGTCGTCGACGTTCTGTACAATTTGAATTTTTGAGTCATCACCATATGCCGCGTTGATTGCACGCTCGACCTCCGAAGCAAGTTGAGTTGCATTATACTCTCCTGGACGCAGATCAATATTCACAGGCTGGTCACCATTATCAACATTCACCGTCAGAAAATTCTTACCCCAATAAACCCGACTATCTGCATCCCCACTCTCTCTGGTTGAGTTAAATAGAACTGGGTCAGTAACGATCTTGACCAGACGGTCTCCCTCCTCACCAAAATCAAATTCTGTCGCTTCTCCGGTAAGTTTTGCAGGCTGGGAATCAACAAGCGTTTCTAGATTGTCTTTTTTGTACAAAGCTGAGCCTTTGCCCTCAAGGAAGTAGTTATCATCTGGCACTTTGGTCGTCTGCATGCCAAACCGATCAATGAATATCTGATTACCCGCGTCATCAACTGAAGACACCAAGTCAGGGTCAATCACTGTGTCATTGATAACCAACCTTGTGTCATATTTGTTTGTTGGGTCTTCCGCGGAAGCAGATTGAGTTTTTATAAAGTACATTGTAGCGATGGTTGGGTTACCCAAATCATCAAAGATCGTTATTGATGTTGAATTTGTAAATGTATTTGGATCAGCCGGATTAAAGGTATAACCATCAGCAAAGGCAGCACGCTCAGGCACCACATCTGCTGCTGCCGGCACGTTCACTCCCAAAGAAATGTTACTTGTTGCCTGAGGATCCCCAGATGTTACGGGTAGTTGTAATGGAAGAGCGCTATCCAAATCTTTTGCCGTAACAGAGCCATCATCGTTCACTGGGTAAACCAAAAGGTACTGACCAGCCGAGTCGACAACATAGCGATCGTTATCAACATTCAACGATCCATTACGCGTGTATACTTTCTGTGCCGAAGTTAGAGACGGTTTCAGCGTAAAAAAGCCCTGGCCAGAAATCGCAAGGTCAAGAGCGTTAAGAGATGATGAAATGTTACCCTGGGTAAACTGCTGCTTAATTCCCTTCAAAATTGCACCTGAACCAATCGAAGATGATGCATTCTGCAAAGGTGAAGTCGCAAAAATATCACCGAATTCAGCTCGGCTACGCTTAAAGCCAGTTGTTCCAACGTTCGCGATGTTGTTTGAGGTAGCAGAGATATCTGCACTGGAACCATTCAAACCAGTCAATGCGGTATAAAAAGACATTTAGCTAAACTCCTGATATGCAGCGGATTCTATAAATTGTGTTTGATAATCACGTAAGATTATTTCTTGAACCTTTTAACATCGCTTGCACTGACATCACCGTAACCACGAACATCATAAACAACGCCTTCAGCTGTATTCCCGGCCGATGCTGCAAGAACCTCGCCAAAAACCGATGAACCGACCGATTTCAATCCAGTCCCGGTGTCAGCAAATGCTTCCACGGTGATATATTCATTTTCATCCAGAACGTTCTGCGGAATATTTTCCCACCGGAAACCAAGCAGGCCGGCTCTTTGTGGACCTAATTCTTCTGCATGAAGAATGTCACCATTCATTGATTTATAGAGAACGCTTGTACTGGTAGATGTGGAAGGGATATCTAGCGCGCCAGAAACAACACCTTCAGCATCTGGAAAGGCCTTATTACCAGATACTAGAACTGAATGGCCCAGCATATTGGCAGCTGTTGCAATCTGGAATTCTGATAATTGACCAGAAATAGCCTTAATGCTTTCATTCATTTCGGTTTGTCCCGTCACCATCGAAAATTGCGCCATCTGTGCAATCATCTCAGTATTGTCGGTAGGCTTGAATGGATCCTGATTTTGGAGCTGAGTTGTCATCAGCTTTAAAAAGTCATCCTGGCCAAGCGTGTCGGACGACTTTTTATTCTCTTTTGGCTGGTTGATACCCAGCTTATCAAGAATTGAATTCAATGAACTATTATTATCAACGGAACTCATTGCGTAGTCTCCCAACTAACTTTTATTTACCCATGTTGATGGTTCGCATCATCAGGCCACGTAAAGTAGAAATCACTTCAACATTATTTTGGTATTGGCGGCTTGCTTCTACCATCTCGATCATTTCTTCATTTTCATCCACCGCTGCCCGGTAGACGTAACCATCATCATCAGCTGATGGATGGTTGGGCATAAAAACACGTTCTGGATCACGCGTAATGGCCTCGATACCGACAACGTCAACTGTCGACACACCATTTCTTTCAATCGCGTTTGAAAACTGTGTTGCAAAAACAGGCTTCAACGATCGATAAGCCTCTTCTTTTGACCCTGAAATAGTGCCTGCATTTGCGAGATTACTTGCAACAGTATTTAACCGAACCAACTGCGAAGCCATGGCACGGCCAGAAATGTCAAAAACATTTTTGATTTCAGACATCATTCACCTCTAATCGCACTCATCAGACCCGTGATACGGTTATTTAAGAAAGTCAGCGTTGTTTGATAACGGGTAACATTCTCAGAGAATTCCATTTGTTCAACAGCAAGTTCAACCGTGTTGCCATCCATTGATGGGTTAATCGGATCACGAAACAATATGCGATCTTGCCCAACATTAACTTCCATATCGAGATGGTTGCTATGGGTTACCTTTAAGGGACCGGTACCTCTTGCATGCTTTTGCATCTGATCATCAAAGCTCAAATCGCGCGCTTTGAAGTTTGGGGTTGCAGCATTTGCAATGTTAGATGCTAAGATTTCATTACGGCGCGAACGAAGCACCAGCGCCTGTGCATGAAAATCCAAATGTGATGCAATCTTATTCATTGTTGGACGCTGCCTAAAATAACTATGAAGTTTTCAACCAAGAAAGGTCAAACTTGGTGTAGAAATTGCAAATAGGATGCCAAAATGAAGAAGAGGCAAAAAAATGAGTCAAGTAATGAGTGAAGCGAGAACTGATATGGCATCAACAACAAGGTTGGCACCAGAAACGATCAGAATTCGGGACGCCTTGATTGAAAAATTTTCTGACAAACCGATTGAAGAGCTTAATAACTTTATTGCACGTGCCTTGGATACAGAGTCAGACGAATTTAAACGGCTCGGCTTGTTGGCGGCCCGTGTTTATATTCTTAGACAACGCGTGTTAGGCCTTAAAGCTTTTATTCGCGATGACACCATGGAAACGCTTCCTGAGATTGACCTCACGCCACCAGCTCAGAGTTTATCAGATACCGATGTTGATGTTGAAGACGAACTCCTCGACGAAGATGCTGGCATTGGAAACTGGTACTCTCTTAAAATGATTGAGCCAGGCGAAGTGAATGGCGTTCGCTTCTTCAAAGGAACAATTATTAACGCAAGACCTGAAGATGCTGATAGATTGATAGCGTCGGGCAAAGCGGTTGTTGTCGATGAAGATGGCAACCCAATTGATGATGATATGTCAACAGGACTTGAGACTAGTGAATATTCGAGTAGTACGACCGATGAACAATCAGAGAATATAACCGATGAACAACCGGATGATGCGCCCGATGAACAACCAGGTGATGCGCCCGATGAACAACCAGGTGATGCGCCCGATGAACAGCCAGATGGAGACAAAGGCATCAGCCCTGAAGAAACGGAAACGGAAAAGTAAATACGATGAAAATGGTCTATAAAAGCTAATTGATGTTAAAAATAACGCATTCGCTGAATCGGATTAATGCAATAACGCTGTTACTGCTATCAGCCACCTTATGCTCTTGTTTTCCCGAAAGATTCAGACATGAAAAATATGACTGCCCTCAAAGTATTGGCGGCATCAAAACTATTGTATTTAATAAGACTAAACCGGGGGAATTCGCAAAAATAACGACGATAAACGGTGAAAAAGAGTCTTCTATCACACAAATTGACAATCAAACAGCCATTTTGAAATATGAAAACCGGCAATTAAAGGTCAATCGCCAAACCGGCGGAGTTACCTTAACGCACGCGGCAAAATATCAGAGTGCGATTTGCAAAAAAACAGTATTTACAATGTAGTTTCTGCGGGAATTTATTAGCTTATTTTAGGGCGTGAAACTTCACAATAACAGCAGCTTCATCTGCACTAACCCCTGCCTGAAGTGTAATTTCATCCGCTGTTAATCCAGCTCTTGCTAGTTCGATCGCTTTAGATAATTTGCTTTCATTACCAAAAGCTTTTGTTAAAAACTCTTGATCGGATCGCATCTGCTCCATGACCGATAAAGTCTGACTGTTCCGCGCATCAAGTTTTTCAAAACTCTTTGTCCATTCGTCCCAGCGAAGACTGAACCTTATTAAACCATCAGCCGTGTCTGCACTACTACTAATGACGGTTTTAAGAGATGCTTCCAGCCGGTTGATCTTGATCAAAAGATTTACACCTACAAAACCCAAAAACAAAAAGAGAAGCGCACATATCGTGATAATCACGATGAATGTGGGGTTCTCAGATAGGAATACTAGGTTTGACATCTACTCGCCGCTTAGATTTTGCCGCCAAATTTGGAATTTTAGTCTATTAGCCACAAATCTACTTGCCAAGCAATACTGCAGTTATTCGTGTCTTATTTGTCAGGATTGTCGATATATGAGCCAAGGCTGGACATAATTCCAGATTGCGCACCAGCAAAATTCTCCAGTCTTTTAATGCGCTCGACCAGCACCATAAAACGGCTCCTCATGTCATCATCAGCCTCTTTCCGAAGAATTTCCTCAGTAGGGAGTAGTTTTAAACATTCTTCCAACTCTTTACAAAGGTCCAAAAATATTTCTGACGTGATGCCACGCACTTCAAGCGCATCGATTAAGTCCTCGACGCGCACCAGCAATTCATGAATAGGGTTATTTGGATCCAATAATCCGCTTCCCTTACGTTTTCATTTCTTTGTAAGCCTCCATCAGAGCATCAGAAACCCGATCAAGATCGATAGGGTATTCGCCCCGTCTGATAGCGTCTTTAATTCTATTCACATTTGTCTTGTCGATTGGCGCTGCTGATGCCATTTCTTTAACTGCAGACTGGCTCGCCAAAGAGTTAGGCTTCACACTGTCGCCAGCGCTCTCAACGTTCCCAATGTTTGCAACAGCCTTTCTAGTGGGGGACCCGTTACTAACAGGAGCCCGCGTATCAAGCCGACTTGCGGCATTTTTTACTATGTCTACCATCTTATTAGACCTCCGATATTATTTCTACGACACATTAGTTAGATTATTTAGTCAAAATACGAATTTTTTTATTGGAAACAACGATACCCTCAACAATCTTACCGCTCATTTGGTTTTCAGCCTCCAAAAGCTCTCCAACTTGCGCGCTGTTTCTTGCAATACCGGCGCTCACAACGCTCACTGGCCCTGCGTTGGATTGGATAAGTATTTTTTGACCTTTTTCAATTGCCCAGTCAATTTCAAGATGTCGGCTTAAAAGAACCTGGTTTACGCTCAGGGTTCTTTTTAACTTTCTACCAACAACATCGCTTGCTTTTGTGAAATAACCTGAGAGGGCTTTACCCTTGACACTTTTCAAAAGAATATCTTCGTCAGATAGGATTTTCCCCTTCTGAACGCTTCTAGACAGAACTAAAAATTTTACTGTTTCGTTATTATCACCCAGTTCAATATGTTCAGAAGCATGTTTGTTCTGCAAATACCCCGCACCGTTGCTCGGCCTATATGCATTGGTTCTTATGGCTATCTTAAATCCGCCCGGGTCAGAACAATGCAATTTTAACGTCTTCATGCCGCCAAACATTGGCGTTATTTCGACATCCGACGCACAGTTTGGGAACATCCTTGCTTCAGATATTGCTGGATTTCCTGTAAACCCCTTGGCCGTTAGAAATGAGTTAACCTGTTTTTTGAGATCAGCGCCGCTTATCATTTCATCCGCAAATGAAAGTGGCTGAAACCCAAAGAAAGTAACACTCACCAAGGCATATATGATGGTTTTTTTAACCTCCAAAGAAGAAAATCTCATTTTGATTCCCAGTATTAGGTAAATTTTGAATTGCAGGTTTTTCTCCAGTCACCAAGGCCCTCATTTGATTCACAGATGGAAGGTGAAGCGTTTTTCCTGCATATAGAAAGTTCGGATTACCTCGAACAAAAGCCTTCCGATTAAACTGCAATATCGCAAGTTCAACAAATTTCATATCTAACCCACTTCCCCCATAATATTCGGTCATTATCTGCCCTAGGGTTTCAGCTTCTTGAACCTTGTGAGTTTTATGTGCATTAGGATCTACACGCATCGGGTGCGTTCTGTATTCATCCTGCATTGAACCAAAACTTTCCCGACTTTCACCATAGGTCAACACCACAATCGGCTCAGCTGCTTCAACGCTCCAGATTCGAAATATTGAGAAGATAAATATCGCAAAAAATACACGCATCAATTGAACTCCATAAACGATATTCTTTTACCATTGAGCTGTGCAGTGGTCCGTTGCCGGTTCAATGGCTTCAGAACAGCACTATTCATATCTAATTTAACGACCCGCAATACAGTCCAAGGCACAGATTTATCAGACACAAAGGCTAATCTATTATTTACGAGCCCTTGACGCGTCCCAATCTGAATATGCAGTCCGTCCTCTCGAGCAACCATCGTAGCTGATAGAGGCGTACATAGCATTACATTTGTCAATTCGGCAGCGTGTTTAGACATCAGTTTTGATAGCTCACCAAGTATTTTTGTCTGATTTGGTGATGCCAAAACGCTCATAAATTGAGTTGGCAATATATTGCGAATAGGAACCCTAGCTTGATGCACTACTTTTTGTGTCGACTTAAAATCACTATCCACAAAAACAGAGCTTTCAACAACAACGTCGGCAAAGTGATTTTGCTGAAAAGTTGTTTTCTGAACTGTTCGTTTTATGGTGATTTTTGTTGCAAAGGCGAAATCACCATCAAAAACTTTTGGTGTACCTGCAATTAGCGCTTTGTAGCTGAAGGTATGATCGCGGGTGAGTTCTTCAGGTTGAAGCTGGGAGTCTGTCCTATCTATCATCTCTAAATTAGGTTTTTGGTCCAACTGCTCGTAAAGGCTTTTAACTAGACTTGAAGGTTGGTGCGAGAGCCAAGCTGGAATAGATTCATCTAAAACAGCAACTGGTGCAAACATCGTAACATTGTTGGAAGGACGGTTTTGGCAATCAGCTTTTTCTAACTCGCCGACAGCAGCTTCGATAATTACCGAATAGTGCAGTTCATCGAACTGCTCACTGACAACATCATAGTCGATGATCTTACTAGATGGCCTGACAACAAAATGATCATCCAACTGAGTTCCAGCCTGAACAGAGCTAAATCCATCAATCTCAGCGCCGCCCAATAATGCTGCGCTATAAAGAGCGTCTTCAAGCGCGCGCGTTCTCGTTTCCTCAATTTGTTCATTTGAAATAATTGCCGCACGCCCAGTTGCCGTGACAAGTTTAAGTCCATTTTCGCCGGCATCAGCAATCGGAATGGGCAGCAACAGCAAACTTAAAAATGTTAAAACAGGACGTAACTTAATCATGATATCAAGCCGCCACCCGCGCCGTTTTCAGCAGATAGCCGATTGTCTCACGATCAATTTCCAAAACGACCTCATAAGTATCACTGCCTGTTGGGTTGATCCTAACTGTGCGCGCGCCGCGAATGGTTCCATTAACCACGCCACGAAAAGTATCATTTTGTACAACGAGATCGATAACCGTTGTACTAGAGTCAACCTTCAATCCATGAATTTGTTCAGCCAAATCACGCATCGCTGCCATGCGCGCAGATCTAATTGCCATCAACCGCTTCTGCGCCTCATTTCGGCCTGGTTGCGTCGACGTGACAGCGTAACCAACCGCAGTCAGCGTTGGAATATTTTCATTCGAAGCATCTAATACATCTTTAATATTAACCAGCGTCTGTGTCTGGGACGCTTCGACCTTAGCAATCTTGTCGATTACAGGTTTCTCACCTAAGTGCTGGCAGCCTGTTAAAAAAACTAACCCTGCGGCCAAAGTAAGTGCTGTTGATGATACCTTATTCATGGAAAGCTCCCAAAATTCACGCGCGTCTTTTTCGTTAACTGGCCGATACTATGCATCTTCTGTGCCAATTAACCGGTTGAGCAGGAAACCGCCGGTGTGTACTCGTTCATGTATTGCAAAAATTGTTGCAGGCAAATTATTCAACGCAAGACTTCAAGCAATCCTTCGATTTACAGGCCACACATTACTCGACCCCCGGTGTTGGCATGGAATTTGCCTTTAAATTCAATAATGGCGAATCAATTTGAACTAAACTTTTATTCATAAGGAATATAAATTATTGTTTTTTATACTTTTTGTGAAAATTAATCCGAGCCGCGTTGGGCAAGAAATAGCTCATCGCGCCATCAAACAAAACAGTAGTGTGAAGTGACTGTCATGATTATGACACTAAGAAAATTCGGTATGACCGGTGTAAACTCTACACTGTCAGCACTTATTCTCTCAACAGGGATCCTTGCTCTAGTAGCAATGATGGTGTTGCCCTTACCAACCTTCTTGTTGGACACGTTTTTCGTTTCGAATATCTTATTGTCCATTCTCGTGCTCATGGTAGCACTTCACGCATACAGACCCCTCGATTTTTCAAGCTTTCCCAGCTTACTCTTGATCGCCACCGTACTGCGGCTTGGCCTCAATGTTGCGTCAACAAGGATTATTCTTGGCAAGGGTCAAGAGGGGCCTGAAGCTGCTGGTCAGGTCATCAATGCATTTGGCCAATTTGTTATTGCTGGCAATTATGCGGTTGGTATTTTCGTTTTTGTTATCTTAGTGATCATCAATTTGGTTGTTATTACTAAAGGTGCTGGGCGCGTATCAGAAGTATCGGCGCGCTTTACTTTAGATGCCATGCCAGGAAAACAAATGGCTATCGACGCTGACCTGAACGCGGGGGTCTTGACCAATGAGGAAGCGCGAGAACGACGAGCGGAAATTTCTCGGGAAGCCGATTTTTACGGCGCAATGGATGGTGCATCAAAATTTGTGAAAGGCGACGCAGTTGCAGGCATTCTGATCCTTGCCATTAATATTATTGGTGGTTTGATCATCGGCGTAACGCAGCATGACCTTGATATTGGCCAGGCAGCGGAAACTTACATATTGTTGTCAGTTGGTGATGGCCTCGTTGCCCAGATACCATCTCTGATGCTAGCAATCGCCACAGCAATTATTGTTACGCGTGTATCCTCAACCGAAAACATGGCTTCGCACATCGGAAAACAAATCTCTCTCTCTCGCGCTTGGCTGCCGGTATCGGCCGTATTGCTACTTATGGGTTTGGTGCCGGGAATGCCGAACATGCTTTTCCTGTTCGCCGCCGGCATCTCAGGCGCGGCTGGCTATTTTATGTCACAAAAAGAAAAGACAAAGCAGATAGAAGATGATGAAGCTGAACAGTCTAACGACGAGGTGCCCGACAAAAAACCAGATCAAATTGATTTAACTGATATCACCGATAACTCTGCACTCTCAGTTCAGCTTGGATATGGCCTTATCGAAATGGTTGATGAAGAGACTGGTGGGCCCCTTGTCAATCGCATAACTAGTATAAGAAAACAGGTTTCAAAAGCGCTCGGCTTTGTAATGCCTGCTGTTCGGGTTCGCGATGATATGTCACTAAGTGCAAATGAGTACCGCATAAGGGTCGGGCAAACAATTGTTGGTGAGGATGTCATTTACCCTAATCGTAAAATGGCTATTCCGGGTGACAACACAAAGATAAAAATTTCAGGAATTGATGTTAAAGACCCAAGTTTCAACATGGATGCGGTTTGGATCGAACGCCATAAGGAGTCTGAGGCTGAAGGAAATGGGTATGTGGTTGTTGAACCTGAATCCGTTCTAGCCACTCATTTGTCGCAGATCATGTATAAATTTGCGGCTGAACTTATCGGGCAGGATGATGTGCAAAAACTTCTGGATAATTTGTCTCAGACATCACCAAGTCTCGTTGAGTCTGTTATACCAAAATTAGTTCCGCTCCACACACTTACTGGCATCCTTTGTGAGCTTTTAAAAGAGCGGGTGCCAGTTAGTGACCTTCGGAAGATCCTTGAAACGCTGGCGAATATGTCTGGCAAGAACCTTAATGTTGTTGAAATTGCTGAAGCGATGAGACCAAGTTTAGCCGGGTTGCTTATTCAGCAGATTGCCCCTCTAAATCAGGCCTTGCCGGTTATTACACTTAGCTCAGATCTCGAACATATGCTGATATCGATGTCAAATCAGAGCGCCGATAGTAACCTTTTACTAGACCCAAATCTTGCACAAAGGCTAATAAAATCCATTTCCCATGCCAGCGAGAAATCTTTAGCGGACGGCCGCCAATCAGTACTTATTGTTGCCCCGCAAATTAGGCGCCAATTATCAATATTACTAAGACAGCATATAGATGATCTGTTTGTCTTCGGATTTACCGAGTTACCTGACAACCGTAAAATCAATGTTATTGCAACGATTAGCAATGACAGTGACCCTAAGCTAGAATCTAAAGAAACATAAAGTTCAGCTGCCGTATTTAAAAAGGATTGTAACTGATGTCAAAATTAACAGTTAAGGCGATGGATACAGCAACCGCAATGGACGAGATTGTAAACAAACTTGGTCCAGATGCAGTCATTTTATCGACATCCAAAATCGATGGAAAAATTGTTATGGAGGCAGCCTCTGGGACGCAGCCAACCCAAGGACGGCTGATGAATGAAAAACAGTTCTCTAACATACTCTCAGAAAAAATGATTGACACCCCAGGTAAAAATAAAACGAACCCTGGCTTAGAAAAAATGTTGCCAACCGCCAAAGAAATTCAAAGTTTGCAAAGTCAAATGTCCCAAATTCAAAAAATGCTGAGCGGACTTTTCATCACAGATCTTGATGGTGTTAATCAAGACTTATCATCAAACAGCCGGGTAATCCTTCAACAAGCAGGGTTCTCGTCTCAGGTTCTTAATGATTTCAAAACTGCATATCTTGGTAAAACATTCCGTAATGGCTGCAACCAGTTTTTGTCTGATCTATCATCACATTTAACCTATCATGATAGCGAATCCCTTTTATCGAAGAAATTTATCTTCATTACAGGACAGTCAGGCACAGGTCGCACAACAATGGTTGGCAAATTAACCGCTAGCCTTAAAGAGGCTTTGCCAAATAAAAGTGTAATAACAGCCGAAATGATAACCAGCGGGCAACAACGCAGTAGCCGATTGCAAGATTTTTGTCGTCTTCTTAATAGTCAGGTTTATACTATTGGCGTTGACACACCCGCTTCAGACTTCAACGAGATCAAAAGCAATGAAGTCATGATTGTGGATATGGCGATGCCGGTTAGCAACGCAACGCAAAAACTGACAGAGATTTTGCCAAGTGTTGGCCCTGAGAATGTTGGCATCATTCTGACGGTTCCTGCAAGCACGAGCGCCAAAATGATAGAAATTACATTGAATGATACAAAGCTTCTTGAACCAATGGTTGCTCTAACTAAATTAGATGAATGCGAAGTCACTACTGCAGAATTCTCATCTTTTGCAACCATTAACGCAAAAATTGGTTTATTTTCCGCTTCCAGGTCCATTGCAGATGCGCCTTTATTTGCATCGGAGAGTGTCCTGATGCAGTATCTCAATGAGAACCTTGATTTCGAAACCAAAATCAGCCCTCTTAGCCACAGATCAGAAGCTTAAAAATGACAGTCTCAATAGCAGTAACAAGTGGCAAAGGTGGGGTTGGTAAAACCAACACCGCTGTGAATCTTGCAGTCTCACTTGGTCAAACCGGAAAGAATATACTGTTATTTGATGCCGACTTTGGTCTGGCAAATGTTCATGTGTTACTTGGAACGAAGCCGTCAAAATCAGTTGCAGATTTTCTTGATAGCAAATGTTCTATGGAAGAAAGCATCACTAAATTCAGGGATGGAGTTAGCATAATATCAGGTGGATCGGGACTAACCGAGCTTCTTAACTTAGACAACAGGCGCCGACATCAGATTTTGTCTGGTATCTCTAATCTAGATCGAGACATTGACTATTTAATTGTGGATTGTCCTGCAGGCGCAGCTGACAGTACTCTGTTTTTTGCCAGCGCTTCCAATTTTGTCGTGGTTGTCTTGATTGAAGAGCCAACAAGCTTTCTTGATGCTTATGCTCTTATCAAAGCTGCAAATCTGGAGACTGGTGTTAAAAACTTTGCGGTTATCGTTAATATGGCCGAGACTAAGAATATGGCAAAGCATAGCTTCGAAAAATTTCGTGACATCGCAATGCGGTTTTTGGATATAAATTTGCATTACGCTGGCATGATACCTCAATCAAAAGACATAAAACATGCTGTTGCTCAGCGAACGCCAGTAACAATAAGCAGGCCAGATTCAATGGCTTCAACGGCTTTTCGCGACGTCTCAAGGAATTTGATGACTGTGCCTATACCAAAAAATAATACTCTTAAATTTTTTGATCATGTGAGTGAAAAATGAGCTCAACAAAACGCGACCATTACACTGATCAGAAAACAGACATTGAAGATGTGATCAGATCACATACCAATCTGGTGAAGAAGATTGCTTGGCACATTTACGGCCGAACCAGTCATGCGATTGAAATTGAAGACGTCATCCAGATTGGATTTGCCGCTCTGGTTAATGCCGCACAAACCTATACAAAACAAGAAGGTGCGACCTTTGCAACCTATGCATCTATTAGGATCAAGGGCGACATCATCGACCATCTCCGCAAAGCGTCTAATCTTTGCCGTACAACGATCAAAATGAAAAAACGTTACAA
>Ga0255781_10000485_pt1 | contig 31803 bp, 49 predicted proteins | sample 101ome_21_FD_179979 | JGI IMG/M metagenome (GOLD analysis project Ga0255781, IMG submission 179979) | Coastal salt marsh microbial communities from the Groves Creek Marsh, Skidaway Island, Georgia - 101413BT metaG (version 2) | ecosystem: Environmental > Aquatic > Marine > Intertidal zone >... | reverse complement strand
TGGGGTAGCTGCAAAAATTGAAGCGGCAGCAGAAAACGCATCGGGCGGTGTTGGACTACGGTTTGCAACAGGCGCTCCTTCGTCCATCACCGAACGCATGCGCATCGACGCAAGCGGCAACGTAGACATAAAAGCTAACATTACTGCGGCTGGCCCTACTCTAACACTTGAAAATACTGCTACTGCTGTTAATGGACAGCAATGGGGTGCAATTCATTTTAAATCTAATGACTCATCTACAGGAGCTAGCGGAACAAGAGCTTCTATTGTAGGAACATCTACAAGTTTTAATGGTGACGGCAACATAACCTTTAGCACCGCTCCTGCCAGCGGTTCTAACACAGAACGCATGCGCATCGACTCAGACGGCGACGTTGGTATTGGCAGTAGCACTCCAACTTTTAGTACTGGTTCAGGCTTAGAAATACAAAGAACATCTGCAACAGCAACTTTGCGTTTAGAGTACACAGGCGCTAACGGCTATGAAATAAGCGCAGAGCAAACGCAGGTTACATACAACAGCGTTTCTTCATTGCCTCATGTATTTGAGATAGGCAGTTCTCCTAAGATGACGCTAGATGCAAGCGGCAACTTGTTGGTTGGGACTCTTACAAGCCCTGCTGCGGGAACTCCTAAGTCTGTTCGTTATGGTCAAGGTGTACAAGCGGGAACACTTTCTAGCGAAGTTTCTGTAACGTCAGGTGTAACCACAACTGTGATAGATATGGCTGACGCAGTACCGTTTACTTCAGTAGGCAGCGGCCTATATCTGGTATCTATAGTTAGACAAAATGGTAGCTATGCGACTAACTTCGTAGGGGTATTTGGAGCTACAACTACGGCTATTGCTCTTTATTCTACTATAGTGGCTACGTCTATGACAGTTTCAGTAAGTGGTACAAATATCCAGATCAATGCATCTAATAGTGATACTTACATGACCAACGTCATACCTCTAAGCATCGACGGATAAGGAAATTTTTATGTCTTTTACAGATCAAGAAGTAGCTAGTTACATCACAGCTAGGTCGCAACGAGTATATCATTACGCTAAAACTTGTGACCCTTTAATGGCACAGTTTGTAGCTGGTGAAATAACCAAAGAAGAATGGCAACAGAAGAAACAAGAAGTAAAAGATTCTTTGCCGTACCCTGAAGGCGTAGTTGGCTCTGAAATTGAGCAGTACTGCAAAGATCAAGGTTTATTGTAAGGAGCTAACTAATGGCTACATGGACAATCTCAACACTTGAAAGAACTCTTGCTGACGGTGGCGTAACAGTCGCCCACTGGCGAGCTACCGACGTTGACGGAGACTACTCTGCATCATCCTACGGCACTTGTGGTTTCACCTACGACGCATCAAGTCCAGACTTCACGCCTTACGATCAGCTTACGCAGGATCAGGTTTTGGGCTGGTGTTGGAGCGATGGCGTTGACAAGGACGGCATCGAGGCATCGATTGCTGCGAAGATCGAAAGCGACAAGAACCCAACGCAAGCAAACGGAGTGCCCTGGTAATGGACTTGTGGACAATCATTAACATCGCAACTGCGGTGGTGGCCCTGGCAAGCGCAATTGCAGCCGTCACGCCCACAACCAAAGACGACGCATTTATTGCCAAGTACATCAAGCCCGTTGTTGACGCGCTTGCCCTCAATGTCGGTAACGCCAAGAAGTGACCGAAGAAGAACGCAACCTTGCGCTGGAGGCTCTTCAGCAGATTGCTAGGCACGAAAAAGAGTGCGGAGAAAGATACGGCGAGGTCGTGGCCGAATTAAAAGAACTTAGAAGACAAACAACCAATCACGCAGATCGATGGGAAAAGCTGGCCTGGCTAACCATTGGTACGGTGATAACTACTTTCGTAGCGATGTGGGCAAAGATGTGGGCATAGATGGAAGCTGTGGACACCATCTCAAGCCTGTGGCCCATAGCCATTTCTTTTGTGACCCTCGTGATTGTGCTTGCGACAATGCATGCAGATATCCAGACGCTCAAGCAGAAGGTCACAACGCTTTTTGATCTGATTAATCGGATGAGAGACCGTGACTGACCCCGTTTCCGGGTGACCTGGCCGAAGGAAGGACTGCTCGCGGCTGACGTGCAGCAAAACTCAAGGCTGGACTCTATCGAGGTTTTAGCGAAGGAGCAGTCACAAGATGTCAGGCAGATCCAGGCAGACATCAATGAACTGAAGATTGTGCTCGGGATTGCCGAGCGGCAGTCAGAAATTGACCAGGCAAAGATTCAGGAGCTGTTCGACCTGTGGAACTCCAGGCTGGCTAAGGAATAACAATGACAACCAGAAGACTCCGCGATCCAAATGTAATTACGGTGTCGCAGGAGGTCGAGCCACTGCGGCAGGTTGTTATTGACCACCACACCCTGATCAAACCCTTCTACTCAAAGCAGACCGCTGCCTACACAACAACAGGCAGCGCGGGCTTTGAGGTTGTTGATGTTGACTCGGCGTCTAGCATTACCGTCAGCCTTCACCAGAGCCCCTCTGACGGGCAGCAGGTGACAGTCAAGCGTATGGGTGCCGGGGCGGTAACAGTCGACACAGCGGGCTCTGAGACGATAGACGGTGCGGCATCAAAGAGCATTGCAGCCCAGTACGACGTGCTGCGCTGTATCTACCTCGATGCGGCTGGCGAGTGGGTCGTCATTTGAAGGTAGTCGACAGCAGGGTCAAGACTCTGGATATGGCCGACTTGCTGTTACTGGTTGCCGATAACATAGGGCTGGGCGGCGACAAGGACCTAGTGATTACCGAGGGCCTGGACGCAATCCACAACGCAGACGACGCCTTCCAGGTTGGCAATACGCTGTTCGTTTACAACCTGTTCAACGGCAGGGCCAACGGGCAGGTCTTCAACGGGGACACCGGCCCAAACTTCATACGCAACTGCGTGACCTACTTCCACTGGCTGCAACACAGGCAATTAAAAGAATTTGAGGCGACTGCGGATCACAGCATCAGCAGGTGCCTATCTATTTTTGCGAGGCTCCTTCGAGGGAGCGACTCAACCCTTGAAACACTTAGATTACCGGACAAGAGCCTCATGAAACTAAACATCGGACATCAGCCGCTGAGGGCGACCCGTGGCTAGTTTTTTAGAGAAACTTCAGCAGATCCAGATCGGTGGCACAGGAATCGACTGGGGCGGCGCGTGGGCAACCAGGGCGGCGTTGTCAAACTTCTCAATCAACCCAGACATTATTTACCGGCTCGCCAATCAAAGCGCGGACCAGGTAAATGCGAGCATTGAGGAGACGCTGGGTTTAGAGCCTGGCTCTGTCACTAATGAAGACTTGGGCCAGCTCCTTGGTTCGCTTAACGCGCAATACCCTGGCCAACTGACAAACATCATCGCGGGGCTTACTGGATCCTCTAGGATCGACGTCGGGGTTCAACTTTTTGACTGGGCTCTACAGCAAGCCGCAAGGCACCTCGGCGTTGAGGGCGACGTTCGGTACGGGGATGAGAACTACCAGCAGGTTTTGAACGAGGCCGCGTCAATTTTAAACGGCCAGGTCACCCCGGCAGGACAGGCGTGGATAGACAGCCAGCCCCAGCAGACCGACACCCAGACTCAAAATACGGGAACCACAAACCCCATCGGCAACACAGTGGCCCAGGGGCAGATCGAGCAGATCGTTACAAACATCCTGACCGGCGCGAACGGCAACCCGACCCACGCACCCAGGAGGCCGCCCAACACCGGCATCCAAGAGGTCGACGACTTCATCCAATCCCTTTGGGGAGACACGACCTACCGCTCTGTCTACCTGATGTGGGAGATCCTGGGGCCAATGATCGGCATTGAATCTCCAGCCAACATCGGCGACTGGGACGGGACGATCAACAACAGCCAGGAAGATCAAAACCAGACCGGCGGCTCCGTTGTTGTAAACCCAGACGGGTCAGTCACTGACACAGTTGATGGCGGCGTAACCAACGACCCGGTTACCGCTCCTGCCGGCGGCACAGGCGAAGGCAGCTCAACAGATTCAACAGACGGCTCAGGCGTCGACATTACAACCCTCCCCAGTGGAGGCACCACAACCGACACAGGCACAACAGACGGTGAAGATATGGACTACAAAGTAATCAGGGTTGGCGACAGGCTCTACAGAATTTACACAGACGGTCGGGTCGAACCAGAGCCTGATATGAATGTGGATTATGAGGAGCAATACGGCGACTGGTCAGAGGTCTTCTCTACCGGATCATCGGACACCTCTCAGACAGGATCTCAGACAGGCTCATCAGGCGAAGACAACCTGATGAACATCATCGGGAGCATTTTTGGTCTGCTCACTGGTGGCGGCGGCTCAATGTCGCAAGACCAGGCACAAGTCCTTTCAAACGTTATCAGCGACATCCTAGACGTTACCTTTGGAGACACCACAGCAACCGCAACAACTGGAGACCAAACCACAGACGTTGACGTTACCACGGGAGACATAACCTCAGACTCAACTGCAACCTCTGACGTTGACGTGACGACAGGCGACGTAACTGCGGAGGGAGGTACTTCAGACGTTGACGTGACTACTGGCGACGTAGACGCAAGCTCAAACGTTCGTGTCATCACCGGGGACGTTGCAGCGGAAGGGGGAGCCGGAGGTTCTGCAACTGCAACTGGCGGTGCTGGCGGTGCAGGTGGCGCTGGTGGGGCTGGTGGAGCTGGCGGGTCAGTCGGCGATACTTCCGCAACAGGCGGCTCAGTTGGCGATGTTTCCTCAACCGTCGGTGATACCACTGCGACAGTCGGTGACGTCACTGGCGGCTCAGTTGGTGACGTGACTGGCGGCTCGGTTGGCGACACTTCCGCGACAGGTGGCTCGGTTGGAGACACGAGCGCAACCGGGGGCGACGCCACAGCCGAGGGCGGGAACGTCGGAGATGTATCAACCGGCGACGTTGACATTGATTTCGGCAATATGTTCGAGGACATCGGGAACTTCTTTGAGGGGGCCTTCACAAAAGCCTTCGACTTCTTGGGCGGTATATTTGAAGGAGAAAATGCAAACCAATTGGCCACGGTCTTGGCAGACCAAGCTGCGAGGAATTACGCCGCAGACAAGTACGGCGAAGCAGCGGCAGCAGAGCTGGACTTCCAGAAAGACATCTACGGAAACACCCTCAACCTTTACAGGCCTTTCTATGAGGCTGGAACAGAGGGCGCGGTCTTCGATGATGAGACTGGGCAGTTACTTGAAACCGGAACCTTGCTGCCAGAGTATTTAGCAGCGGCGAAGAAGTCCGTTGATTACACAGACATTGGCCTCAACCCGTTCGATTCTGAAGACCCTGGCCTCAAGTTCCTGCAAGACGAGGCGCGTCGTGCAATTGAGAACAGCGCGGCAGCGCGTGGCAGATTGAACACAGGCGGCACGTTGACTGACCTTCAAGACCGAGCGGCAGGCATCGCATCTGCCAGAGCGGGAGAGATCGCCAACATCAACGCACAGCTCGGGTCTGAAGCAAGGGCGAGAGATGCCTATGACTTCGACAAACTCTCGCAGCTAACCGCCGGCGCATTTGGCGCAGCTCAAGGAATGAGCGGAGTCAATCAAAACTTTGCAGACGCCTACGGCGGGATATTGGGAGATGTTGGAACCTACAACGCTGCCAAGGGCGCGACAGATGCCAACTACTACCGCAACCTATTCCAAGACCTTTTCGGGATTTAATCATGCCAAACATAAGAGATTACATTGCGTTAAGAAGCGCTCCAAAAGACATCTACGACTACACGCCTATGCAGCGTAAGCAGATGGAAGAGGCGCGTCAGAGGAATGTTTTAGCAGAGATTCTAAGCAACCAATCAGCCCAGATAGCCAACCGCAGGAACCAGCTCGCCAACACCCAGACGGCTCTGGATATGGCGAACTACGGCAACGACAAGTACGGCAATCCTGTCGAGCTGAAGGGTGGCGGCTACGGTCAGCCGGTCTTTGACAGGCAGGGCAAGTTTGTGCGCTTTGAGGAAATGCCTGGCTACACGCCGAAACCAAAGACCCCTCAGTTTTCTAACAAAACCAGAGAGGCAATGGATCTTGCCGAAATGGAGGGCTTGACCGGAGCAGAGCGAACCAAGTTCATATTGGATTATTTGAAGACCGGCTCAAAGTCTAAATCTTCTACCGAACTGGACCCGGTTAAGAGACAGCAATTCATTGACAACCAGGTGTACAAGTTCGAGAACCTGAAAGGCAAGATCGATGACGCGATAGGCATACTCGATGACGATCAAGGCAGTTTTCTAAAAACCACCTCTGGACCAGGAAGTCTGGCAAAGATTGTTCCTGGCACCGAAGGCTTCGACCTCCAAGCAACGATTGACACCATTCAGGCCAACCTCGCCTTTGATCGACTGCAAGAAATGCGTGACGCATCAAAGACGGGCGGCGCACTCGGCTCTGTCTCTGAGCGTGAATTAAATCTATTGCAAAGCTCGGTTGAGTCTTTGCAGGTAGGGCAGAGCCCAGAAAGATTGAGAGAGAACCTTGCGAAGGTGAAGCGACACTATCAGCGTTTTATCAACGCTCTTGAGGCTGAGAGAGCAATGTTGCAGGAAGAAGAGGCCTTAACTGCGCCCGCAGGATCTTCCCCGGCACCGTCTGCAACACCTGCCACACCAGCTACACCGCCCGCCACTACGGAGCGGCTTGAGTACGATCCTGTATCAGGCGAATTGAAACCTGCCAGCTAAAGGTAACGAAAATGCCAGTAGTCGTTGTTGACAATAAAGAGATCACATTCCCTGACTCAATGAGCAGTGATGAAATAAAGCAAGTCCTCGATAAGCAGTTTGGTAAACCAAAGACCAAGTACGACTCGGTCACAGAGGGGATAAGTCAGGTTGGTCAGGGGATGAGCTTTGGCCTGACCGACGAGGTCGGCGGGGCAATTGCTGCGCTGGTTGGGTCAATGCAAACCGGCGAAAGTTTTAGCGACGCATACGACAAGATCCAGAAAGACATCTCCTCAAGAAGGGAGCAGTTCAAAGAGGATAACCCGGCACTTGCAACAGGGCTTGAGGTTGCAGGTGGATTGACTAGCGGAGGTTTAGGCGCAGCTAAGGTTCTCGGTTCACAGGCTTTGCGTAACGCGCCAGGCTTGGTAAAGGCTGCTGGCCTCGCTGGCACAGGCGCGGCTCAAGGTGGCTTGTATGGGGCGGGCAGCGCAAACCCTGGCAGCAGGGTTGAAGGTGCCAAGGAAGGCGCAGGGTTCGGTGCCGCTGGCGCATTAATCGGCGCACCCGTAGCCAATGCGCTTGGCCGCGTGGCTGGCTCTGTTGCCAACCGTTTAGGTCGGGCAGCAACGGCAACCCCCAAATCAGACGCACAGAGAGTGCTTCAGGAGACTGCTGACGCTGTCGGCTTGTCACCAGATGAGGCAGTCAGAAGGATGCGAGATCTCGGTCCTGATGCGGTCCTGGCTGACGTTGACGAGGGAATGAGGGTGGTCGGCAGGGCGGCAGCAAACAGGCAAGGCCCAATGAGACAAAGAGCTGAGGACCTGATGTTCGAGCGCGACCGGCAACAATCTCAACGATTGCTGTCTACCATCGAGGCATCTGCTGGCAGCTCGAAAAGTTTTGGAGAAACCCAGAAGAACTTAATCAAGCAAAGGCAAGAGCAGGCCGGGCCATTCTACGAAGCAGCCGAGCGCCGGGGTATTGAAATGTCTGGCGAGCTGCGTGACATCCTCAAATCTCCTGGCATCGTCAGCGACATAAACAAGATGGCGAGACTTCAAGGCAAGCCTCCGTTGAAGCCGCCAACCACAACCATCACAGAGCCTGCTGGCAGGTTTCAGCGCGGCAATGTAGTCAGACAGGTCACCGACCCAAACGCAACAATCCTAGACGGACTGAGCCCGCAGGAGCGGTTCCAGTATTTGAAGTTTGCCAAGGAGGGTTTGTCAGATCAGATCGGCAAAGCGAAAAGATCTGGCGAGGCCAACAAGGTCAGAATTTTGATGGGCCAAAAAGAACGGCTACTGAATGAGATGGGCAGACAAAACCCAGAGTACATTCGAGCCAATGCGATTTTTGCGGGCGCTAGCGAGTTAAATGACGCCCTGGTTGAGGGTCGCAAACTTATGTCAACAGCAACTGACTTTGACGAGGTTGCTGACGCCTTCTCTAAAATGAGCGACAGCGAGCAAATGATGTTTCGATTAGGGGCGGTCAAGTCTGTCTCTGACAAACTCGATTCTGTTGGCGCTGGCAGGGACGTGACCAAGATTATTGGACCTGGCGCTCCTGCTGCGGTCAGGAAGAAAATTGACCTCGTTCTTGGTGACGACGCTCCCGAGTTTATGAGGAGGGCGGGTATCGAAGAGGAATTTGTACGGACCAAGCAGGCGCTCACTGGAAACAGCACCACGGCACTTCAGCAGCAGGCCGGTCGCGCCCTCGACGATGCGATTGACCCAGGGTTGTTGCGTGAACTTTCTGACGCGAACCCGTCCAACATTGTCGGCAAGGTCATCGGCGTATTGCAGGCCAGAAAGCCCACCCCGGAAATTATTAACCAGATTGGTCAATTGCTTCTTACGAAGGGGCTTACTGACAAACAAATCAGGAACATTTTCGGTGGCAGCGGCGTCAGGCGGGCGCTTGGGGATGACTATGATCGCGTGATTGCGCCATTCATCTCCGGCAGCGTCGCGGTTCCCTCCACGACGTTGATGAGGTCCGAAGCCAGCTAACTTCACGCGGTGCCCATTTGGTGCCCATTGGGTGGTAAACCATAGTATCTGACAGTACCCTTGAGCAAGCGGGTTCAATAAAATCAGTGACTTACGGGGTGGGCAAATCCCCGTGAGATACTGTGAGATACAGGGGAAACTATGGATATGGGTGGCTACCCTGGCATTAACTAATTGAAATACGTAGTGAATATTGCATCTCTAGTAGCCTGGTGCCCATTTAGTGCCCATTTCACTTGAGAGACATCAAAAGCGAGGCTTGAACCTTGTTTTCGTCGCTGTCGATCCATCGAGCATAAACTTGGAAAAAAACTTGCAGCGAGTGACCTAGAATCTTCGCGCAGTAGCCTGGCTTCATCCCGGCATTCAACATCACGCAGGCAGCGGTGTGTCTGACGTTGTAAGGGCTCCGGTGGCGTATCGCCAACCGCTTTCGAGATCGATTGAACGCCTTCACAAACATCTGGCCCTTGCCAAAGTTTTCACCGGCCTCGCTGAGTATGATGTGACGGTTTTTGAGGCTCCTGACGGTCTTCTTTAGCTCGTCCTGTATTACGCCGTGGACCGGCACTCGCCGCTCCTTGTAGGTCTTCGTAGGCCGCAGGTTGTTATTTGTCCAAGACTTGTTGACGCGGAACTCTCCATCCTTGTAATCGTCCCACGTCAAGGCAAGCACCTCGCCAGGACGCATCCCCGTGTAAAAGCGGATCAAATAAAATAGGTACTTGTTGTGTCCCGCGTTAGACCTTTTTAAATCCGCGAGGATGGCGTCTCGCTCGTCGGGCGTAAACGGATCGATCTCTTTGTGGTCACGCTTGACCTCGCTCATAAGATCAGCGGCAGGGTTGTCGCGCATCCACTTTGACTTTACCGCGAGATTAAATACGTTCCTGATGTGCGTCAGAATGATGATGATGTACGCAGGCGATTTGTCGATGTTGCTGATAGGCAGAAGGTCCGCGTAGGTGATCTCGTTGACGGGCCAGTCGAACCATTGACTCGCATAATTGTTTAAGCACCTCAACGTGCTGTCTCGATAGTTCGGAGACATGCGAGTTTCATCTAGACGTTTTTGCGCCAATTCCCCAAAGGTTGGGACGGGCTTGTCGAACTGCTCGCCGTTTTCAATGAACTTCTTTCTTATACGAGCGGCTTTGGCGACCCCTTCCCTTGTGTAGGGGATGTCCAACGCCCGCGAATGACGTTTTCCCCTTGCGTACCATCGCACAAAGCACTTCCCATTCTTCTCGGTGACGCCTGTTGCCATCGTTCGATCTCCTCCAAATCGTACATAGTTGTACCAGCCGGGTCGACGATGTAGTGCCGACCCTCGCGCCAATATGTTCGCCGCCTCCATTCGATTTGACGTCGGCTGTAGCCTGTCGCTGACGACAGCATATCTCTGGTGATCATTGCTTCCTCCACGGCATTGATAACCACCGGGTGGCAGTGCCCGCCCTGCGGTATTTAGTTATCAACCTCGTTTGTCTCATGACCGCAGCCTCCAGCTTGCCCTGATTGGCAAGGCTGGTGACTACGCCGCGAGCAATTGAGTGGTGCACCTTCATCGCCCTGGCCGCGTCGCTGATCGTGAAGTAATCCTCGACCAGCCCGCTGGACATGAGCATCTTCTCGCGCTCTTGGCGCGTCTTTACGCCAGAGTCGTTTTGGCGTTCAAAAAGGGATGTCGTCATCGAAGTCTTCCGTCTTCTTTGAGTTGACTGGTCTACGCTGGCTCTCATCGGGCTTCCAATCGTCGACCTGCGCGTACCATTTACCGCCCTTGCTCTCTTTTATCTGGACGTTGACCCAGTCGTCGTCCCGACTACCTAGCCAGTCGATCAGCTCCTTTCGCTTGATCGACACGTTCGCCTTAATAAAATCTGGCGCGTTATCGCCCGGCTTCTTCGCAATTAATCCATCTACAAAATCACTCACGCTGCTTCCTCCTTTAGTAACTCCAGTAACTCACTTTTTCTCTCTAAAAATAGAGACATTTCCTTCTCCATCGCGGAGATCCACTCTTCATCTCTGTGCGCTCGGAAACAAAAAGATCCCAAGGTTTCTGAGTATGAATAGAAGTCCCAATAGTCTTGCTCGCAGACCCACATGCAGCCTTGCACCTGGCAAAAATGCTCTGACGGGACGCAACCCTTTGCCGACCACTTTGTATGGTTATTGTCCCTCGGGCACTTGACCTCTAGGTTCATGCGGTCTGGCGAACACCCGTAGGTGTTGTCGTCATTGGTCACCCAACCAACAACTTGCGTTTTGACGCCGTGTTCAAACTCATAATTGCGAACGGCCTCCGACTCCAGGTCTAGCCCTCTCTGCATGTCTGGGTTGACCGGCAGCGGCTCAACGCCGTAGAGAACCTCCCTGGCGAGGGCCAGGGCGTACTTGTCTCTGGACGTTGATGGCTTGCCAGTTGCCGTCAAAATGTTTTTGAAGCAAGACGCGGAGGGAGTTCCGCGCCTGACTTCAGTCCACTCGGGCGTACCTTGCTGTACCTGGTGAATGATCATCAGTGAGCCTGTTCGCTGGTTGCTTCTTTTTGCTTTCGCTTTTTGACCTGCTCTAACCAAATCGGGAACTTATCCTTTGGGATGTCTTCCAGGGTTCGCAACTTCTTTAGCTCTAAGAACTCTGCGGTTGCCTTGTCAGAGCAGCTCTCAAGCTCTGCTGAGATAAGCTCAACCTGCTCTGGATCAATTGACTTTTTGGGTGCGGCAACGGCGGTTTGTCCTTCCAACGCCTGCCCGTCGTCGTCAGTTTGTGCGACATTGGCAAACGCGGCCAGAGAGTAGCGCCGCAGGTAAGTGATCAAGCTGCCGGCGGCTTGCGCCGGGTTCTTGGCGCTGTCAGCAAGGTGCATGTGGATTTTGTCCCTCATCCACTGACCAGACGCGTGTACGAGCATTGTGGTCACAACGACCGCCCCGGTCTCGTCCCTCGATGGCGTTTGGATGATGCCGATGCCTGCCTCGGTGAAGGCCGGGCGAACAACATCTAAGACCGTCGCTAGGTCTGCGTACTTTGAATTGAACTGCGGGTTTACCGCGCTCTTGGATGGGTTTTGGATCAGCCCCTGAGCGACCACGATGGCCGCATTGAGCTGATCAATGCTTTCGCTGTGTTCCATGGTAGATCTCCTCCAGTTGATCGAATGAATAAAGCTTGCCCTTGAAAAGAATCATTGCTGATGCTCCAGGACGTAGTCAGCGACCCGGCACTTCTCTCCGAATCGGTTGTGCGCGACGCGCATAATGGTTCTGATGGGGTAGCCCTCTTGTCGAAGGTCCCAGATTCGAGGGGCGACCGACATCACCCCGAGCTGCTCGTAAGCGGTGCGTCGGTTTAACACTTTGCCTGACTTCAAGTGAGCCAGGAGACGGTCTTTCACTGTCATGCTGCTTCTCCTTTGATTGCTGAAGATGCGCGGTCGCACATCTTGTCGAGGCCTTCTTCATATCCATCGAAGTAGGCTTTTGTGATGAGGGCTTCCAGCTCAATCTGGGTTTGCGCGTAGACGTCCTCCATACGCTCGTAGTGGCGGCGCATGATGAATGCAACGTCTTCCCTTAAAGGCTTGATTGAATCTTTCACGGGCAATTGTCCTCCGCTTCAATGGCGAGGTTTTCCTCAAAGTTGTTGAAGAGACGCTGAAACACGTCGATGAGAGGCTGATGCGCGTTGGCTTTTTTGAGCCAGAAAAGCGCGTCCTCAATGTTGCTGACCGAAAGCTCGCCGTCTTCGAGGGCTTGCTCAACGGTAATCTTAAAAACGAAGGGAATTGTTTCGCCGTACCAGGCGTCCCAGTCGGCGTCGTAACGGGTGTAATCAGATGCTTGCATGGCACGTCTCTATATGTAAGTGATACTTATATTAAGTAAGCTAACTTACAATTGCAAGCATTAATGTAACTTTACTTACATCAATTAATAAATTTTTTTAGAGGCTAATTCTGGCGCTTTTTGCCACCCCAATTATCTCCATTGGCGGCTGCATTAAGATTGGACGATAGTCAGGGTTTAGGGGGGTGAGGTAGTAGTTGTCTCCATCGATAACAAACTTCTTGACTGTTGAACTGCCGTTCAATCTTACTACGACGATGTCACCTGACTTTGGATCAAGGTTTGGATCAACGATCACGATAGCTCCGTCTGGTATCGATCTGGGGTTGTTGGCGTCCTGCATTGAGTTTCCTTTAACTCTCAACGCGAAAGCATTGCTGCTCACCTTATCTGCGGTTTCGATCCAATGTTCAGCATCCCCTGGCTGAAAATTGTCCATGATTTCCCTCCATTCTCCCGCTTGAGTTTCGGAGATAAGAGGGACTTTTACAATTTGCAGGGTTGTTTGTAAAGCATCATCTTGGAAGTTTTTTGATTCTGACCCGATAAGCCATTGCACGTTGACTGATAGCGCTTGAGCAATTTCGATCAACTTAGCCCCGGAAGGCATTGCGCCGCCGACCTCATACTGAGAGATCATCCCAGTTGACGTGCCAATCATTTTGGCTAAATCAGCCTGCCGCAAATCTAATTGTTTGCGTCTGCTTCTTATCTTTTGGCCTAGTTGCATAAAGGTAGCTTACAGATTCTGTGAGCAAACACACGTTTTTTTTGTAAGACCGCTTGATTAACCTAAACTTACAAAATAATATCACCCAAACTGATATATAAGTGGAGGGCACGTGACTGTAGACAAGGCTGTTGAAATATTTGGCTCACGTAAGGCGATTGCTGACGCTTTAGGAATCAAGGTTCAGGCAGTTTATCAGTGGAAGGACGTAGTCCCGACGCTCAGGGTTTATCAGATTAAAGAAATTCTGAGGAAGCAGGCGTGAGCGGCTGGATAAGGCTCGACAGGGCCATCCTCGACAATCCCATCTGGTCATCTAAGCCTGAACCATTCACAAAGGGTCAGGCCTGGATCGACATTCTTCTCAACGCTAACTACAAGCCCAACTTCTTTTTTGTTCGCGGGATCAAGGTCTCGCTAGAGCGTGGTCAGCTCGGCTGGTCGCAGCTAACCATGGCAGGGCGCTGGGGTTGGTCCAGAAAAAAGGTAAAACGGTTCCTAAAAGTGCTCGAAGAGGAACAGATGGTGACCCTACATACGACCCAACAGACTACGGTCATAACTATCTGTAATTACAGCAAATATCAGGATTTAGATTCTGAAGAGGTACAACAGAAGGTACAACAGAGGAGCAGCAGAGGGTACAACAGAGGAACAACAGACGACCCAACAGACGACCCACAACTAAACAATATAACAAGTAAACAAGGTAACAAGAGGGGGTTTACACCCCCCACGCTTGCCGAAGTTCATTCCTATCTCTCGCAAAAGGGCTGCAAAGACCAGAAGGTCGGTGCGGCGTTTCTGAATTACTTTGAGTCAGTCGGGTGGATGCGGGGCAACACGAAGATGAAGGACTGGAAGGCGGCGGCCAGGAACTGGTGGGACAAGGAGAAGCAGATCCGGGTCGAGCGTCGTCCTGAGAACGTGGTCGAGATTGACCCGAGGAAAGCGAGGGCCAAGGAGAAGATTTCAGCCGAGCTGGCAGAACTAATGAGGGGGATTGGCGATGTTGATCGATAAGTACAGGCAGGACCGAATTTCAGAAAACGCGGAGAGGATGCTCGAACACCAGGTGCTTGGATGGATGGCCGGCCCAATGAACGACACCAAGTCACCGTTCCCCCTACAGCCCCTGGTCGACAAGGCCATCAAAGTATGTATCAGGGAGGACATGCGCTGCCAAAAACCTGACAAGGACACCGGCGGCATTGCGCTTAAGCTCAAGGAGTTGAGCCAAACCGGGGCCTACGGCTTCTTGAACCGGAACCTTTCGGTGCTGATCCACGAGTACAACCTGACGAGGAACGCCGCGTGATCTATTCGGCAAACCAGAAAGACGCGCTCATTGCGGACATCAACAAATTCTTCCGGCTTGTTGAGGGCGGCAAGCTCGACGTTGTCCGGGCCGGGCAAAGGAGAACGCCAGGCCAGCAGAGCCTTCTGCACATTTTGATCAGGGAGATTGCAATCTACGTCGGGGTCGGCGAGCTGGAGATGAAGGAGAACATCCTGAAGCGGAACAGCGAGGGAGTTTTCCCGCACTGGCCTCACGACATTGAGAAGACTCTTCCCAAGAGGCTGAAGAAGAAGTCGACGGGCCACATCTACGGCATCCCTGGGATGGTTCCAAAGCCAGAGAGCAAGCTGACCAAGAACGAAGAAATCGAACTGATCGACAGGCTCTACCAACTCGGGGGTGAGTGGGGGGTGGAGTTCTCTGACATCGCACAACAACGAGCAAAAGGAGCAGCTTGATGAATGATGAATTGATCTACGCGTTACCTCACACCTTAGAGCACGCAATCAATCGAACGAGGTGGCGCATAGAGGATTTGCGAAGAGAGGCCGCTGCTGGGCAGCGGAGAATTGATCGAGGCGAACAGATCTATTGGAAGAACTTTGACCCGTTTGATATTGGTGAGGAGGAAAGGGTCCTTGAAATTCTTTAATCGGTGAAAGCCAGGAACCAAGAGCAAGGGCGTGAGCAAGCTGCGTAAATCTGCCAAGGGCAAGCCATGTTGTTTGCAAATTTTCCCTTACTGCCAGGAGAACAGGGAGACGGTTGTGCTTTGCCACCTCAACAGCCCAGGGAAGGGCATGGGCATCAAGTCGCCAGACTTCTTTGCGGCTTACGGATGTAGCATCTGTCACGACATCATCGACGGCAGAGCCAAGACCCTGATCGACAAAGACGAAATCTTAAGGTGTCAAATGCGGGGCTTGTATCGCACCTGGGAGATCATGATCGATGAGGGATTGATCAAGGTTGCGTAAGTCAGAAGTAGAGGAGTTGCTCGCGCAGCACCTTAAGGAGAAAAAAATAGAGTTTGAGCGGGAGAAGCGAATTATCCCGCAGAGAAAGTTTAAGTGGGACTTTGTGATCGACGAGCTTGCCATTGAGGTTCAAGGAGGGATCTGGAAGGGCAGCAGAGGCGGTCACACGAGCGGGAAGGGTTACCAGCGGGACTGCGAAAAAATGCAGTTGCTGGTGCTGGAGGGTTACACGCCTGTCTTTTTTACGTCAGACGACGTCAGGAAGGGCAGGGCCATCAGTTGGATAAAGGAGTATCTCGATGGGCGAAGTGACACCTCACCAGAAGTGGGCTCGTGACGCAAAGAAGGGGCTGAAGGTCCTGATGGACCTGGCAGACAAAAACCAGCTTGCGGGGTTCGTGTGTGCGTTTGAGTCAATCGACGGCGAAGGCTACTCAATGGGCACACTGGCTGCCGGCGAGCTTGACGACGTCAGGTCTATGGCTGGCCACCTTTTTTCTGAGGCGGTCAGACTTTCCATGCTTGAGTTTTTTATCGATGAAGCTGAGTGATTTCGCGGAGACTCCGACGCAGCAAAAGATTGCAAAGCTGCACGACGAGGGCATCCCCAAAGGCAAGATCGCCAGGACGTTGGACATCTCTGAGCGGGCCGTTTACCAGACCCTTGCCAGGGTCAAGAGAAACGCCAGCAAGAAGGGCTTCGATCCCGCGAGAGATCTGACCCACCCGGTTGGGTCGAATCAAATGCTGAAGGGTGCCTCCACACTCTACGACGAGGATGGCAGGGTTCGATTGCAGTGGGTGAAAAGTTCACCTGACCTGGAAGACAAGGTCGAGGCATTTAATAACGTTGTCGAGGAGCTTGTGCAAGGCATTAAGCCCCTGCCAATCGTTAAAGCCCCGCAGCACAACGACCTCGATCTCCTGACGCTGTACACGTTCACTGACTACCACCTGGGGGCGCTGGCGCAAGCAAAAGAGACCGGCGCAGACTGGGACGTCAAAATTGCTGAGAAAACATTGTGGACTGCGCTGTCGCAGATGATGGAGGCAAGCCCGTCGTCAGAGACCGCAATCTTCAACCTGCAAGGCGACTGGCAACACTTTGACTCTCTGGAGGCGGTTACGCCGACCAGCGGTCACCTTTTAGACGCTGACACGCGCCTGGAGAAGCTGGTGGAGCTGTCCATCAATCTGGCCCTGTCATCTATCAACGAGCTTCTAAAAAAGCACCTGCGGGTCAAGGTGATCGTTTGCGAGGGCAACCACGACATCACCTCCAGCGTGTTTCTACGCAAAACACTCAAGACCGTGTTTGCCAACAATGACCGAGTCGAAGTCGACGACACCGCATTCCCATACTACGCGCACCAACACGGCGACATCATGCTGGGCTTTCACCACGGGCACAAAAAGAAAAACAAAGACCTGCCTGCATTGTTCGCGTCAGAACCTCGCTACCGAGAGATGTGGGGCAGCAGCAAGTACACCTACATCCACACTGGCCACTACCACCACGCCGAGCAAGATATGGCAGAGGCGGGCGGGGCCATTGTAGAGAGACACCCGACGTTGGCCGCTAGGGACGCATACGCGGCTCGTGGAGGGTGGGTTAGTTGGAGAGCAGCAAGAGCGATTACATACCACAAGCGGAGGGGCGAGGTGCAAAGGGTCACCGTAGTCCCCGAGGAGGAGGCATGAGTCAGTTTGAGAGGCAGGTGGGCGGCGACCACTATCAGGCGCTAAAAATCCAACCGACAAAGTTCATCTTAGAAAATGAGCTGGGCTGGTGCGAGGGCAACGCCATCAAGTACCTGTGCCGGTGGAAGACCTCGAAGAAGTCTCACGACGTTGAGGCGCTGAGAAAGGCCATTCACTACATTGAGATTTTGATCGAGCGGGAAGTTCAACCAAAGGAGGTCACCAGTGAGCAGATCCAGCGCCATATTGATCGAGCCCTTGACGATGGCGAGTGATGAGCTTCGCAAGAAGGCAGATGAAATGCTTGAGCAGTGGGCAAGAGAATATGCCACGGAGAGGGCGGGCGATTACGCGTCGGTTAATTTGCTGGACGGTAATTTTGCTATGGCTCTTGGCGGCAGATCGCGTTCTTTGAAGCAACGAATAGCCGCCAAGGAAACCAGGCGCTCGCCAACCACTCGCATTCCAGAGTTTAAAGCCACGGTGATGGACGAGATTATGTTTGCCATCAAGAAGGTCCACTCTGACTATTTCCACGCCCTGAAAGAGTATTACCTCCGGGGGACCATTAAGGCGGTGGCTAAAGAATTGTCCTGGTCAGAAACCAAGGCCAAGCAGGTCAAGGCCGCTGCTTTTGACATGGTGGTGCTCATGCTTGAGGAGAGGGGCTTCTAATTTTTTCGACAAAGCCCCTGACTTGCTTTTCCTCTTCAACAGTCAGCCACAGTTCAACCCGTTTCAATCCTGCCTTGCGCTTGCGCTCCCTCTCCGCAGCCTTTCGCTCAACGTCTGTTTTCATTGCCCCTCCAAGCGAATTACGCCGCCGCTTTGTGAATGATTGTCTTAACGTCGCAACGGTTTCTGAAGTAACGTAGATCCCAATCCCAAGAAGCAATGACTTCTGGATTTTTACCCCAAACAGGCATTACTAACTCAACCTTGATGATAGTGTCGAGCCTAAACTCTACAAACCCAGCAGCATAACCATCATCAGTGCGACCCCCGGTTCGACACCAGCCCTGCTTGGCAACCTTCACCCATTCAAGCTGACCCTTCAGCTTACCTTTTCTCTTGCCTCTGACGTAACACGGAAGCGAGTCAACAACCTCGTCTCCCAGGTAACGCCTTGCAAGATTCTCGATAAAATCGTCAGACATCCATCCTTGACGCCAGTAATACTCTGCTCTGTTGACCGCCATCCCGTCGCTCCTTAGCGGCTTACGCCGCGTCAATAGTTTTAATGTCATTAGGAACCCATACCTGCGTGTAAGGCCGGAAAGATCCGTTGGCTTGATGGCGCATCGGTCGATTAACCCACTCGATATAACAAAGCGAATGGTTAGGCAGCGCCTCTGACGAGTGTCCTTCCGTAACGTGCGTGATCAGCGCCGCTTCTTCGCCAGCCACAACAAAGTGTGACTCGGGTTGGTTGACGAGGATTGACTTACCTGCTTCTAAACTCATGTCTTTCTCCGTGTTTTCGATTTACAAGTACAGATTACACTGTGACCGGTCACGATGCAAGTGTTTTGTGAATTAATTTGCAAATAATTTCACCGCAACTGCGGTAGTCGTCACCGCAAATGCGGTGTTACGCAATGACCCCCCGTGGGTAATTGGCGACAAATAAATGCTTGCAAGGTCGCCCTGGATTTGATAGATTCCACCACAATGCGATAAATCTAACTTGTGAGGGCCTGCGGGGCCCTTTTTTTATGTCTTGGAAAAACTTCACCAGAGATGAATTTGCCTGTAAGTGCGGCTGCGGCAGCAATGAAATCAGTGACTCGATCATTGACATTTGCCAGGCTATACGGGACGAGGTTGGCTATTCGCTTGCTGTTTCAAGCGGTTTTCGGTGCCGTAACCACCCTGTTGAGCGCATCAAAAGCAAGCCGGGCACTGGTACGCACTGCAAGGGAGTGGCAGCAGACCTTGCTGTTTCGCATCGACAGGCTCGAGAAGTGGCTGCGGTGGCGTTTAGTCTGGATGTCGGGGGTGTGGGAGTCCACCAGAAAGGTGAGGGACGCTTTATCCACGTCGATGTCGATCCCGACCGTCGATCACTCATCTGGACCTATTGATGCTCGGCGCTTTGTTCAAGGTTGCCGGGCCGCTTGTAAGCGGGTTTTTAGAAAATAGGCAAAAGGTTTCTGCGGCAAAGGCAGAGCTGAAAGTACAGCGGCTGACCAACGGCATACCAGGCTATTCAGACGAGTTCCTTATCCTGATCTGGTCGGCACCATTCATCTTGAGCTTTATACCGGGCCTGCAAGATTACGCGGCGCTTGGGTTCCAGCACCTTGAAAAACTCCCCGAGTGGTACGTGGGCGGCTTCATCACCGTCACCTTCGCCGTTTTCGGGGTCGATAAGCTATTCGCTTACAAGAAAAGCTAAAAAAGAGGCGTAACCCCTCCAACAACCCTCGACGTCTCTTTCCCCCTTCTACGGGGGTTTTATCAACGGAACTGAATTTATGAGAAGAGTTTTGGTCAACCCCAGAAGGCGAGACTATGAGCCCCAGCGTTTCACGCAGGCCATTGAGTCCGATATCCCATACGTTGTGGACTTCAGCCTTTCTGCGTCTGATCGAGGCACGACTGTGTCTTCAGTTTCAGCAGAATCTAAAGGACCACGCGCACTAACACTAACCACCCCCTCGGTCAGCAGCGGGGTGGCAACTTTTTACGTTTCAGCAGACTACAGCGGGCAAGGGCTCGCAAAAGTAAAGGCAACCTATGCCGACGGCAAGGAAGAAATCCAGTACCTCGAAATCGTGGTGCAGGACCCAGAGTACAGATCAACCCAGTAGGAGGGGAATATGAGTGAGGAAAATCAAGGCCTGACTGTCCAGGAGCTTGTGGCGGCGTATGACTTTTGTCAGAGCCAGCGCAACGCAGCGCAAAACGAGAACGCCATCTTGGCGGGCAGGCTCGCGGGTGCGATGAACAAGGTTGATGCGCTAACGAAAGAACTAGAAGCGTTGAAGGCTGAAAAAGAAAAATCAGAGGCAGCAGACTCGGAAAAATCAGATGGGAACGACGGCAGCGACCAGGAATAAGCAGGTTCGCCAGGAGGCTCTGAGGGAGCAGCTATCAGCCCAGGGTCATGTTCAGCATGTGGTTGATATTCTTGATGAAATAAAAGATCTCAAGCGGGACTTAGACTCAAACGACCTGGCCCGCTACAAGGTCGTGTTGGACACCAAGCTGAAGCTGATCAGCAAGTACCTCCCAGACCTGAAATCGGTAGAGCACACAGGCGATGAAGATGCACCAATCGCAATCGCAGCCTACGAAATCAACTGGGAATAGCATATCCCTACCCAAGGCCTTCAAGGAGCTTCTGCCGCCAGCCAGATACAAGATCTACTGGGGCGGGCGCGGTTCTGGCAAGTCTTGGGCGTTTGCTACGGCGCTGCTGCTTCTCGGGGCGGGGCCAAAGCCTAAGCGCATACTCTGCGCCAGGGAGATCCAGAGATCGATCAGAGACTCTGTCCACTCCCTCCTGGTTGACAGGATCAAGGCGCTCGGGCTGCACAACTTCTACCAGGTCCAGCAGAACGAGATCCGGGGACGCAACGGTACCCAGGTCATATTCGCCGGCCTCTGGCAGAACGTCGACAACATCAAGTCGATTGAGGCCATTGACTACGTGTGGATCGAAGAGGCCAACGTGGTGTCTGAGAACTCCTGGCGAACGCTGATCCCGTCCATCAGGAAGGAGGGCAGCGAGATATGGGCATCATTCAACCCAGCGCTGAAGAGCGACCCGGTGTTTCAGAGGTTTGTGATGAACGAGCCCCCGAATAGCGTCGTCAAGAAAGTGAGCTGGCGTGACAACCCTTGGGTGACCCGCGAGTTGAAAGACGAGATGGAGCACCTCAAGGAGTACGATTACGAGGAGTATCTCCACGTCTACGAGGGAGAACTCAAGCAGTTCGCTGACGGCGCGATCTACGCCAAGCAACTGAAGAAGGCCAGGGACGAGAAGAGAATAGACTGGCTCCCGATTGAGTCTGCGCCTGTCCACACCTTCTGGGACCTTGGCAGGAACGACACCACCGCCATCTGGTTTATGCAGCACGTCGGGATGGCCTACCGATTCATCGACTACTACGAGCACCGGCTGGTTGACCTAGATCACTACGCCAACGTCCTGAGAGAGAAGGACTACGTCTACGGGACGCACTACCTTCCCCACGACGCAGAGCATCGGGTGCTTGGATCTAACAACAGATCACGGCGGGAAATTCTTGAAGGGCTGGGCGTTTCACCTTCCAGGATTGTTCCACGCATCGACTCGGTCGAAAACGGCATCGCCATGGTGCGCGACAAATTCAGCAAGTGCTTCTTCCACGCAGAAAACTGTGAGGTCGGGTTAAACGCCCTGGCTAACTATCAATACGTGTGGGACGAGCGCTACGACACTTTCAGACAATCCCCCCTCCACAACTGGGCATCTAACGGCGCGGATGCGTTTCGGATGTTCGCCCAGGGATATGAGGAGGAGGTTGAATCAATTGACTTGGACTTCAGCTCAGAATGGTAAACAAATCTAAAAAACAAAGGCAGGCAATTATCGACGAGGCGCTTGATCGCTTCGACATTGCCGCTGATGCGTGGGAAGACGTGTACCAGGCTGCCCTGGATGACATCTCATTCGTTGATGAAGAAGACGGCCAGTGGGACCCATCAGCCAAGATGGCGCGGGTCAATCGCCCTTGTTTAACCTTTGACAAGGTCTCAGGCGCGGTGGACCAGATTGTTGGTCAGCAGCTTCAAATGCTTCCAGGCGTGAAGGTCAGGGGCGCAGAGGAGGGCGACTCCGACACGGCAGAGATCTTTGAGGGTCTGATCAGGCAGATTGAGCAGAGAGGCAACAGGGCCTACAAGACCGCGTTCAAGTTCGCGGTTAAGGGCGGCTGGGGGTGCTGGATGATCGACCACGACTACGTGGACGACATCTCGCTTGACCAGGAAATCATCATACGAGAAATCAAGAACCCCTTCTCAATCTTGATCGACCCCATTATCCAGGTCCAGGACCTGAAAGAAGCCCGCTACGGCTTCATGTTTGAGGATATGGAAAAGGATGAGTTTGAGCGGCTCTATCCAAAAGCTAAGTCTGGGCTTGGCGAGGACTTCTCAAGCACTGGCAATTTACGCTCATGGGTTGGCGAGGAAAGCATCCGGGTCGCAGACTACTTCAGGATAGTTCCCGAAGAGCGCCGCCTGGTTCAACTGTCAACCGGCGAGGTGGTGGACTATGAAGAAATCGAGCCCATCATCGACGAGCTTAACTTCAAGGGCATCACCCTCGGTCGAGAGCGAGTCATCGAGGGAAGGAGGCTGGAGAGGTACAAAATCACCGGACTGGAGGTCCTCGAAGAGTACGAGTGCGTCGGGCGCTACATCCCGCTTATTCCGCTGTTCGGGAAGACGACAAACGTCGACGGGACCTTCATCTCAAGGGGCATTGTCCGTAAGGCCAAGGACGCCCAGAGGATGTACAACTATTCCCGCAGCACACAAATTGAGGTAACCGCCCTCCAGCCCAAGCAGCCGCTGATGGCAACCCCTGCGATGATCAAGGGCCACGAGGAGCGTTATCGCAACCTGATGACGTCCAACGACCCTGTCTTGCTGTTCAACTTTGACAACGGGCAGAAGCCGTTCAGGGAGCCGCCGGCGCAGCCATCGCCTGCGTTGTTGACTGAGTCACAAATCTCCGCAGACGACATCAAGTCGACGACGGGCATTTACGACGCAAGTCTTGGCGCTCGATCAAACGAGACGTCGGGACGGGCCATTCGAGAGCGGCAGCTCCAGGGCAACATCGCCAACTTTGAGTTTGTCGACGAGCTGGTTTCGAGCATCTCGTACACCGGCGAGATCATGATTGACATGATCCCCAAGATCTACGACACAGAGCGCCAGATTCGCATCCTGGGGCCAGACGACGCCGAAGAGGTCAAGCAGATCAACAAGCCGGTGCTGGACCTACAGACGGGCGAGACGGTCATCATCAACGACCTCAACCGGGGCCACTACGACATCAAGGTCACCACCGGGCCCAGCTTCTCCACACGACGAACAGAGACGGCAGAGCAGCTCGGGACGCTGTTCGGTCAAAACCCGCAGATGGCGCAGCTCGGTGCCGATATTTACTTCAAGGCCCTGGATCTTGTCGGGGCAGACGAGCTTGTAGAGCGGGTCAGGAAGCAGGGCATCAAGGCCGGGATCATCGAGCCAAACGATGACGAGAAGCAGCAGATGGACCAGTCTCAGCAGATGGAGATGCAAATCAAGCAGCAGGCCATGCAGATGGAGATGGCGATGAAGCAGGCTGAGATTGCAAACGAGCAGGCGGCGGCGAAAGAAAAAGAAAGCAAGACCCTGTTAAACCAAGTCAAGGCCCAGGTTGAGCAGATGGAGCTTGCCCAGGCCCAGCAGGATATTCAGGCCCAGCAAATCGCGCAGCAGCGTCTCAGGCAGACCCTGGGGATGATAAATGCCCAAAGACCCCCGTTTAACTAAGATCGGCGCGTCGCGCTACAACCAAGCCGTAAAGACGCCCGGCCACAAGACAAAGTCTCACGCCGTAGTCGCCAAGGAAGGCAGCCAGACGAAGCTGATCAGGTTTGGTCAGCAGGGCGTGAGCGGAAGCCCAAAGCGATCAGGAGAGAGCGAGGCAAGCCGCAAGCGCCGCGAGTCATGGAAAAAAAGACACGCGGGCAATATCAAGAAGGGCCGCATGAGTGCGGCCTGGTGGGCTAACAAGGAGAAGTGGTGAGAAAGAAAGGCCTGTGGGACAACATCCACGCAAAGCGCAAGCGCATTAAGGCGGGATCTGGCGAGAGGATGAGAAAGCCAGGCAGCAAGGGCGCACCGACAGCCAAGTCGCTCAAGAAGTCAGCAAAGAGGAAGTAGGAATGCCAAAGGTTGGGAACAAACACTACGCATACACGCCGAAGGGCATGGCTGCTGCTAAGAAGGCGGCAAAGAAGTCTGGAAAAAAAGTTAGCTACAGGAAAAAGAAATGAACAACCAAATCGCACAGATGTTAATGGGCCGGGCCCCTGCACAGCGACCGCAGGCAAATCCTGTGGGTGCGGCAGTTCCGCAACAGATGCGGGCACCAATGCCACGGCCTGGCGCTCAACCACAAATGGGCGCACCAGGGATGGGCGCGATGCCCAACATGGGCGGGATGCAGCCGCCTCAGCCCGCAGCACAGCCAGGACAAGCCCAGCCTGTTCGCGGTCGTGACGGGAGGATGTATCGGGTGGTAATTGATCCCGCCACCGGGCTGCAAACTTTCACGCCTTATCAGGGTGGTATGGCCTGATAAATGCCCGCTTCACCTCGCTACATCCAGAGCGTTCTTGGATCTCAAGAGGGTCGCAACACCATCGCAAGGGTGCTTGAGCCTGCGATGACGGTAGCGAGCGCATCAGCGGCAGAACCCGTCTCAGGGATCGCCGCATTGCTTACCAGGGACCCCAACACGGTCGGCAGGGTGCAAGAACGACTGACCTATAACCCAAGATCCAAGGCCGGCCAGGAAGGTCTCAAGGCGCTCTCAGACGCCTTTGTTCAGATTGCTGAAGAGATCGGTATAGACGAGGCGGTTGCCTATTTTGAGGGCACAGTTGTCCCCAGCTTGCAATCAAAGTTTGGCGACGAGATAGGAGCCGCAATGGGCGCGGGATTGATGGCTGGCGCTGCGGTGATCCCTGTACCTGCAAGAAAGATCAAGGCCTTTCATGGCTCCCCTTATGACTTTGATGAGTTCAGTACCGACGCAATAGGTACAGGAGAAGGCGCTCAGGCTTATGGGCGAGGGCTTTATTTCGCCGAAGATGAGAAGGTCGCAAAAAGTTACAGAGATGCCCTAACGGAGCCCATATTCAAGGTGAACGACAAGGCAGTCGATACTGTCTACACCAGCGCAATTAGAGAAAAGTTTCCAGAACTATATGACGCTGTCAGACGCAGACAGGACGTAGATGGCTTTCGTCAAGAAATTTTAGATTTTGCGACACAAGATGACTCTGTTGATTACGATCAACTCTCAAACGCAATAGACAATCTGATTCAAAAAACCTTTGACGGTACAGAAACACGATTTGATTTTGATGATGTAGAGAAAGCGGCGAAAGGCAGACTCTCAGTCGATTTAAACGAGGTCTACGATTTCGATGCAGACTTCGCGCCACTAGATCAAGCGTTAGCTGAAATTTCTCAAGTTAGGTCGCAGCAGGATTTAGATATTGTCTTGTCTGGATTTAACAAAGATCAAATGCGCGTCTACGACGAATTGATTGCACCTTCGCTCATTTTAGATAAGCCAGAAGGCAAACTTTATGAGGTCATGATAGATGCTGATGAAGACGAATTTTTGGATTGGGACGCACTCGTAGATGAGCAGCCTGAAAAGGTCCGTCGAGCATTAGAAGCCTCCGATTGGTTTGAGTATGCCGAGGAAGGTGCAGGAGACGTTGCGGGCGCTCGGGGTGATAACCCAGTTGGTGGTGACCTAGTCAGATGGCTTGAACAAGACGGGGCAGAAGAAGCTGCTGAGGCTCTGCAAAACGCGGGCATAAAGGGCATCCGATACGCTGACGCGTTCACTAGACACAAATCTAAAGAAAAAAGATCAAGTAATTACGTCGTGTTCGACGCTCGACTTATCGAAATATCCAAGAAGCTGGGCATAGCAATTCCTGCGGCAGCAGCTTTGATCGCAGGCCAGACGGGTCAAGACCCAGAAAGCCTTTACGAAGAAGCATAAATCTTTCGGTTTAACAGTGCCGACTCACTGTTACTAGGGCATACCCACAGCCCTGTAAGAACCGCCTCCGGGCGGTTTTTTCATTTGTGGGGATCAATCCGTGGAGACGAAACTCATGACTGATGCAGCAATAGCTGAAGACACTAGCGTGTCAACCGAAGCAGAGCCAGCGGTTGAAGAGGCTCAAGAGCCGAGAGGCGAAACCTCCGATTCGTCGGAGCCATCCGGGGAAGATCCCCCCGAAAGCGAAGAAGAGCGCCAGAAGAAGCGCAACTCCTTCCAAGAAAGGATCAACCAAAAAACCCGACAGGTAAGAGAGGCAGAGCTTAGGGCCAAGGAGGCCGAGGAGCGGGCGCAACTGCTTGAGCAGAGACTCAACCAGAACACGCCGCAGCTTGATCGCTTCCCCCAGCTTGAGGACTACGACTACGACCAAGGCGCATACCAGCAGGCGGTTGTCGCATACAACGCACAACTAAACCAGCGCACTGTTCAGCAGGCACTGAGCCAGCAGGAAAAGTTCCAGGTCGAGCAACTCCGAAAGCAAGCCAACCAGGCGGTCATCGAGGCGTTCAAGGAGCGCAGCGCGGCCTTCGCGCATGAGGTCCCAGACTTTATGCAAAAGGTAGGCAGCCCTCAGTTTACTCAAAGCGAGGCAATGCAGCAGGCCATATTACTTAGTGATAACGGGCCGGCTCTTGCATATCACCTGGCATCCAACCCGCAGAAGACCGCAGCCATTAACAACATGGCACCGGGCATTGCGATGATGGAGCTGGGTCGATTAAGCGCACAGCTTGCCAAGCCAAACCCTGTCTCAACAAGCAACGCCCCCGCGCCAGCGAAACCCGTCAGGGCATCAGGAAGGGTTGAGAAAGATCCCGACAAGATGACCCCGGAGGAGTACGCCAGGTTCAGGGGGTATAAAAAATAATAGAGGCTTAAAATGGCTAACTCTTTACTCACACCTAGTGTGATCACCAAAGAAGCCCTCGCTATTCTTCATCAGAAACTGAATTTCGTGGGCAACATCAACACTCAATACGACGATCAGTACGCCAAGAGCGGCGCAAAGATTGGTAACGACCTCAAGATTCGCTTGCCGAATGAGTTCACTGTCCGATCAGGCGCGTCATTGTCGGCTCAAGACGTAACTGAATCATCTGTAACGATGACTGTAGACACTCAGAAGGGCGTGGATTTCTCATTCAGCTCTGAAGAGTTGACGATGCACATCGACGAGTTCAAGGCGCGATACCTTGAGCCTGCGATGTCTGTACTGGCTGCAAACATTGAGTCAGATGCACTGTCAATGTACAAGGACGTCTACAACTTCTACAGCGGCGTAGGTTCTGCAAACACGTTTGCAAACGTAACCAACGGCGCAAGGGTTTTGACTGACAACCTTGCACCTTACGGTGATCGTTCTTACTTGCACAACCCGCAGTCTGTTGTGGATATGCTTGCCGACACCAAGGGTCTCTTCCAAGACTCTTCGCAGATCGCCAAGCAGTACAAGGAAGGTATGCTCGGGCGCATTGCTGGTTTCGACCATTATGAAAACACCCTCATGCCCGTCCACACGACTGGTACTGCTGCTGCCACGACCGGCTACCTGGTCAACGGCGGCTCACAGACTGGCTCAAGCCTGACGGTTGACACCGGCTCAACCACGTTCCTCAAGGGTGACATCATCACCATTGCGGGCGTAAACCGCGTTCACCCGGAAACGAAGGCAGACACCGGCGTACTCCAGCAGTTCGTTGTAACGGCTGACTCTGGAGCTTCTGCTACGTCTTTGAGCATTTCACCTGCAATCACCGTCTCAGGCGGTCGCCAGAATGTAAGCGGCTCACCCGCTGACAACGCTGCGGTCTCCAAGGTAGGCGGCGGCGCTTCTGCCGACTGGCAGGAAACGCTGGCATTCAGCAAGAACGCCTTTGCCTTCGCAACGGCTGACCTTGTATTGCCGCAGGGCGTTGACTTTGCAGCACGAGAAGTGATGGACGGTATCTCAATGCGAGTGATCCGTGACTACACCATCTCTGACGACAAGTACCCTTGTCGAATTGACGTGTTGTACGGCTACAAAGCAATCCGACCTGAGTTGGCTTGCCGAGTAGGTATCAACTAAACCACGGGGGCCTTGAGCCCCCTTTCTTTTTGGAGTCGCAATGGCTACATCGCAGAACATAATTGATCAGGCGACCGCACTCCTCCGCGTTCGCACGTCCGGTGTCACCTTTTCGACCGACGACGCCAATAAAAACAGTGACGCGTTCATTGCGCTCCAAAACCTAATTTCTGAGTGGGCCGAGGACGGTGTGTGTAACATCCCGGCGCCCTCTGCTGTTTCTGACTCGCTCGATATTCCCGCAGGCACCCAGAGGGCGCTTGCTTATAACTTAGCGGTAGAAATCTCTAGCGAGTTCGGTATCGACCCGTCTGCGGTTGTTTTCAAGATCGCAGAGGACACAAAGGACCGGCTTGAGGCCGACATCTCCATCGACATGAGCGTGGATATGTCCGACCTGGCCTTCACCTACAAATACAACATCATTGACGACCTATGAGTAGAGCCAACGTCAAGCTGGAGAGCAGCTACGACTCTACCCGGCTGGATGCCAACCGGCAGCAGACGATCAACATCTACCCGCACACGCTGCAAGGGTATCGCCAGGTTCCTGGCTACGTTACGTTTGCCGACTTCCTAAGCACAGGAGAGGCCCTGACAGACTCTCTGGCGTCGACCATTACTGACGTGGACGGGAACGTTGTTGAGGCGTCAATCACCCCAGGAGGGGCCGACAGGGGGATCATCGCCGAGGGTCCGAATCAGTTGATGTATCAGGTCACCGGGTCCTCTCTTTACTCGGTTGACTCAGGCGGTAACGCGCTATTTTTGGGCAACATATCAAACGACCCGACCCCGGTCGTGATGGCGACAGATGCAACGCAGTTAATTATCTGCACCGGCGGCAACCCGTCGGCCTATGTTTACACCGTCGCGGGCGGCTTGCAGGAGATCACAGACGTCGACCTAGACACCACCAAGTCGGTGGCGTTTCTTGATTCTCGATTCATTTACGACCAGCCCAACGGCTACTTTGTCGTCTCTGCGCTTAACGATGGAACAGACGTTAGTTCACTTGATTTTGCCCAGGCTGAGGCGCTCCCTGATGACATCAGGCGGGTTTTCTCGCTCAACCAATTGCTTTACCTGTTTGGAGAAAAGACCACCGAGGTGTGGTTTACGAGCGGCACAGGGCGTCCACCACTGGACCGCCAAGCGGTGCTGCAACACGGCATTTGCGGGTCATACGCGGTCGACTCAATCGACGGCGCGATTTACTTCATTGACGGCAACCGGCGTCCTGGGATTATTGTCGGGAGCCAGTTCTCGCCGCTGTATGTTCCTGCAATCGGCGAGGCATGGGCCAACTACGGTGTTGACGACTTCACCAGCGCCAGGGTTTCTTGCTACTCGCTGCACCAGGAAAACTTTGTCGACTTTATCTTCCCCGACCAAGGCGTCATCTGGACCCACCACGTCCCATCCGGCTCCTGGTTCGAGAAGGACTTTGTAACGACCAACGTCATACAGGCGTTCAACCTGGTTCTTGCGGCACACGCAACCAACAAGAAGATCTACCGGCTGGACTACTCAAGCTATCAGCAGGACGGGTCGAACATGACCCGCAGGAAGGACCTGCCGCTCATCTCTTCTGAGGTGTTTGGCGTCGGCGGGGCAGAGATGGTCATCGACCAGATCAAGCTGCACGTCGAGACCAGCGCAGCGACAGACGTCACCGTCAAGGTCAGCAAGGACCTGATTACCTTCACGACAATCAACACCGTTTCTGTAAACGGCAACAAGACAATCGACATCAACGCGCTCGGCAAGTGCCGGGAGATCATCGTCCGCGTTGAGACAACCACCGACGCAAAGGTGGACATTATTAACGCGGCAATTGATGCCCAAGTTCTGAGAGGCTAAGTATGGGACAGCTCACACAAACAACTGCACAAGTTCAGGTCATTCTGGACGACGCTGATGCTGCGAACGTCGGCAAGACCTCGCTGACCGACAGCACAGACACTACGGCGGTTGCGGTACGAAAGAGCGGCTTCTACTCGCTCGGCGCGTCTAGCTCCAACGCGCCATCAACTGACCGGGCGATCCTCATCTCGGCGGTGCGCGACACGGCGGCGACTGGAGAGATCCGGTACGGGCAGGTCGCAATTACAGAATCAAACGGAATGTGGTGGAACCGGGATGACGGGGGCGCGCTGGGAACCTGGTATCAAGTTGTTTCAACTGCCGGTACTCAAACACTAACGAACAAGACCCTTACGTCCCCGGTTCTTACCACACCCCAAATCAACGACACCTCAGCAGACCACCAGTACATTTTCGCGGTCAGCGAGCTGGTTGCAGACAGGACGGTGACGCTGCCTCTGCTGACTGGAAACGACACCTTTGTCTTTGCGGCGCACACTCAAACCCTGACCAACAAGACGCTGACGTCTCCCGTATTTAACACCGGCGTGAGCGGTAGCGCGGTCCTCGACGACGACACCTTTGCGACCGCGTCTGCAACGACCCTGGCAACCTCAGAATCTATCAAGGCATACGTTGACACACAGTTGACGGCAGAAGACCTCGACTTTGCTGGCGATACTGGGACCGGCGCGGTTGACCTCGACAGCCAGACCTTCACGATTGCAGGGACAGCTAACGAGATTGAAACCTCTGCAACTAGTCAAACACTGACCATCGGCTTGCCAGATTCGGTCACGATAACCACCGCGCTTTCTGTCGATACTGTCAACGAGAAGACCGCTGCGGCTGGCGTCACTATTGATTCTTTACTCATAAAAGACATCTCCATCGGAACTGCTGACGCATCCGGTACTGACGCTGCGGGTACGGCAGTTACGGTCAAAGGCGGCGCAGGTACGGGTACAGGCGCTGGTGGTTCATTAATTTTCCAAACGGCTCCTGCGGGTTCTACAGGTTCTAGTGTTAATGCCCAAGTTACGGCTCTGACTATTGATAGCGCAGGGGACGCTACGTTTACTGGCAACGCTAACTTTGGTGACAACGTAAAAGCCATCTTCGGTGCTGGCTCTGATCTGCAGATTTATCACACAGGTTCGCACAGCTTTGTGCAAGAAACTGGAACTGGCGATTTATATTTAGCCACCAATGGCGATAAAATCATTTTAAGAAATACAACTCTTGGCGAAAGTTTCTTTGAGGGTACCAGCAACGGTGACGCTAAGATTTTTTACAATGGGCTTGAAAAACTAGCCACAACCGCCACAGGCATCGACGTAACCGGCACAGTGACTGCTGATGGTTTGACTGTTGATGGTTCAGACCCGCAAATAACGCTTAATGAATCAGACACTACTGACCTAAACACTAATTTTAGGAATGGTTTAGGGACTTTCGCTATAAGGACAGCAAATGATGCAGGCTCCTCGTTTACGAATAGACTAAAAGTAGACCATTCCACAGGCGACATCAGCTTCTACGATGGGTCTGCAAACCAAGCGTTATTCTGGGATGCTTCGGCAGCGTCGCTGGGGATAGGGACTACGAATCCTGACACAATGCTTCATCTTTCAAGCGCAACGAACTCACAAGTTCTTAGATTTGAACGTACAGACACCACAGTCGTTGCCGATAACCCTATAGGTATTATT
>Ga0255781_10000479_pt1 | contig 32064 bp, 50 predicted proteins | sample 101ome_21_FD_179979 | JGI IMG/M metagenome (GOLD analysis project Ga0255781, IMG submission 179979) | Coastal salt marsh microbial communities from the Groves Creek Marsh, Skidaway Island, Georgia - 101413BT metaG (version 2) | ecosystem: Environmental > Aquatic > Marine > Intertidal zone >... | reverse complement strand
TGTGACTTGTCATTCATAATCGCATCAATTTCTTGCTGCGCTGACTGACGGGTCATCATGCTGCTAGAAGGTGCATCAGAAACCGTGTCTTCACTGGTCACACTTTGCCTGAACTCAGCCATTTTTGCAAATGCCTTAATGAAATCAGGATGGTTGCCCACCTTGGTCCCATCGGCCAGCTTCATTTCAAGCAACTCACCGCCGCCAAACTGCTGTGCGATTTTCCCAGCATCTTCAATGCGGGCGTCAAAGTCGTCGCCCCACTCCTTGCGAAGCTCCATCTCGGTTTGACTGCGCTGCTGTGTCTCAGCTTCGGCTGTTACCTCAGAGGCTTGCGAAGCCATGCTGCGGTAATAGTCCATGATGCCGCTGGCCTGGTCTGGTGTCAGGCGCAGCTTGTGCGCTATGTCAGCGTAAGACTTGGCGACATCCTCTGTGACAATATTGCCATCGACAGCAATCTCGTAGCCATCGACGGATTCTGGTCTGCCTAACCTGTTGTAAATATTATCCAAATCCTCGTCAGTTGGGTTTACGGGGACTGGAATCTTATCAGCACCAATCAGGCGCTGCGCGTTGACGTAAGACCTCGCAAGGTTCTCTACATCTTTAATTGGGGAAAGACTTGGGTGGTCTCTCAGTTCCTCCGGTACCATTTGCAAGAAATCGTTACCAGACCCGCCTTGCGCTACCTCTGCCGGTGTTTCCATCGGCGCAGCATCAGGCTGGGCTACCTGTTCGATAGCTTCCTCTGACATAGTTACTCCTGTGTCATCATGTTGTGGATGTGAAGAAGAACGGCACGTTTGCCCTCTTCAAAGGCTGTGGCATTGGGGTCACCCGCCACATAGCTCAAGGCACGCCAGTTGGAACGCGCCTCAAGGTCTCTGAGAACCTTCTGGCCAGCCTCGCTGCCAAAAGTCTCGCTATACATATGCTTTAGCTTTTCGATGTCTTTCACGATTGTACCATCCTGACCGCCTGTGCAGCCTGTGCCGTTGTATATACATCCTCTTGGTCACGCTGGCGCTGCAAAGCCTCTTGCTCTGCTTGCGCCCGCGCTTGCCGTGTCTCATCAACCTCACGCTGGGAGCGCAGGGTTTTCTTGGGAACACCGAGGGCGTCGGTCACATGGCGGACAAGTCCGTCAGGGTCAATGTGGTCGCCCACCGGAAGGCTTTGAGCCAGAGGCAGGAGAATCTCAAGCGCCCGCATGGTGTTGTTCAGGCTGCTGGACTTCTGAGCGCGGGCCAGAGGCGAAACGTACTCAATATCAATATCCAATCCCTGCAACACTTCTGGGGCTGGTGCCAGCATGTCGTTGCGCAGCATCAGCGCAAACACACGGTCAATCAGCGGACGAAGAAGCTCGTTCATAAGACGACCCAGCACAGGGCCAATCACCCTCATGCGCTCTTCCTGCCTTTGGACAACCTCTGTCGCAGTCATCTGCGGGGAGCCAGCAGTCAGAATCTGGTCAACATAGAACGCCTGACGGATAGCAGCGCGGCGCTGTTCTTCCATGCTGAGGCCAATCGGAATATTTGCGCCAGTGTTCAACGGCGTAATGGTCTCACGAGTGCCAGAACGGAAGAAGTTCAGGCCACCAGGCTGGGTGCGGATAGGCAGCAGGAAGCCGTCATCAGGCACCAGCAACGGCGGGTCAATCTGCTTTTGAGCAGCCTGGATGATGGTTTTTGACATAAGATTCAACATCTTAACGTCAGGCAAAGCAGTCATCGCGGGGCTACGGCCCATAGTCTCGCCAGTAGCTTTCAGGAAGCGCGGCACAACATAGGGCAGTTCTTCAAAGCCACCTTCTGAAATAATCATGCCAGAGTGCTTGCACACATAGGCTGACATATACGGCATGTTCAGATTGTCACGCTTGGTTACATCCCGTGCAATGCGCGGCAGGACAGCGTGCAGAATCTCGACTTCCTCGTCGGGAGTCTTTTCAAATTTCTTTTGAATGAAGCTGCCGACGTTATCAAAGCCGAAGCGCTCCACAGCCTGTGCAGCGGTAGACTTGTACATACGGAACACGGTGTTGACCATGCCGTATTGGTCTTCAGAAACGTAATATTCGGAAATGTGCCGAGTGCTGAACCGCAGCTTGTCACGGTCCATCTCAGCAAACATGCAAGCGGTGCCAAACACCACAAGGTCAACATAGGCTTCGTGGATTTCTGTTTCGAAGTTGGAGCGCTGGAAGGCTTGCATCATGCGCATACTGGTGTCTTGCAGCCACTCGCGCACTTCGTCGTCTCGGTTCAGCGCCTCGTCTTTGATGTCGAGGTGGAACCAAGGCGATGCCCCGCTGGTGAGCATGCCGTGAAGGAAAGCAGCCATCAGGTCGATGGATTGCAAAGCCGTGCCGTCGTAAATCAACTCCATGCGTTTTTCACCGCGAGAGCGTTTCTTCACGATGTCCGCCTTGCGGGGGAGCATGTAGTCAGCCAGTTCCTGATAGTGGGTGTCCCAGTTATCCCGGCGGGCTTTGAGAGAATCGAACCGCTTGATTAGCGGGGCTGCTTCCTGTGCCATATCTAACCCATCAATGTTGGTTTGCCGTCAGTCGGAGTAACCGTGTCACCCAGCGCACCTGCGACAATGGTTGAGCCGCGCCCCTTGCGACGGCCACGTTCCTGCATTTCTGCTTCTTCTGCCAAGGCACGAGCGCGGCCAATATCCGGCTCTGGTGGCGGAGGTGGTGGCGGTGGTGGGGTCGGCATAGATGGGGTTAAAAAGCTCATACCTATCTCCTATTCATAAAGAACACCGCCGCCCTCAAGCAGCGTACCGGCAGCACCAGCGCGGGTGGTTCTGCGACGACGCCCCCGCCCCTCTTCGGCAAGAGTTCCGTCAGGCAAAATTTCTGGCGTAACCTCTGGGGTGACTTCGGGGGTAATAAGGGTGGGGGTTTCTTCCCTCTCTTGGGTTGGCTGTCTTTCTTGCACTTCTGCAAGTGTTGTGACAATCGTGCCGCCTGGGCCAGCCTCTCTGGCTATGTCTGCGTACTCAGAACGTCCGGTGTATTTTTCACCGCGCAGTGCGCCGACCGTTACCTTCTTGCCAGACTCGTCAGTAACCTGAACCGGCCTTGCGCCCTTCTCAAGCTCACTGATTATGTTCTCGCGAACCATAGTACCAATCGCGCCGAGTGTACCCGGCAACGCTCTTTCGCCACGAGCGCGAACCTCAGCGATAGCGGCCCCACGCTCCTTAGCCGTTTCGGACAAGGCCTGTGCGCGTTCAAGCTCAGCAGCCCTGCGCTTGTCCGGGTCTGCGATGTCTCTTGGCTGGCGACCTGTGCCGCCGGGGCTGACGCCTACACTCGAACTCATTATTTACTCCTAGAGCGTGAAAGGGTTGTATTCCATTTGCGCAACCTGTTGTGGAGGTTTTCGCATGACCTCTCGATTCTCCAAGCCAACAGCGAGATAGCGGAAAGCATCCGCAGCATGGCTCGTATAGTCATGTCGCGGGTGGTCTCTAAAAATCTTACGCTTCTCATCCCATTCCTGCCTGTACTGCCGGAGCATCTCCAAGCCTTCGCCGCATTTATCGCGGTCGAAATAGCATTTAGGTATTAACATACGCGCTGCATTAATACCATCTGCGACCTTCATCTTAGGTATAACACGAAATCTTAGACCAAGCGAATAAGCAGTCTCAAGCCGTGACTTGCCAGAGCCTAGCTCCCGCACCTCAATGTCATGCGGTGCCAGATGGTCCCCGTAGGTGTATTCCTTCCTGTTCAGAACATCAGCGTAGTGGTCCAGCCCGACGCCACTACTCTCATAATAATCTATTATATTAACAGCACCGCCACGGAAGACTTGCGCAAACCAGATGGCTGTCGAGTCGTTAATGCCCAAGTCCCAGGCCGTATGCACAGGGTAGGCCGGGTCATAAGGCACGCGGGTCACACGGCCATTGTCGTCAGCATCACTAAGCAGCTTGCCGTAATATGCACCAATAATCGCCGCTGTGAAGGAACACTCGTATTCCTGCTCGTACTGCTCCGGCGTCATCTGCGCCATAGCCGCTTCCAATTCCTCCGGCCTGACTATTCCTGTGTCACTGGCCTTGCAAATCTTGTAGTACCAGTCGCTGCTGCCCTCTGCTAACTGGCTCTTGGCCGTCTCTAGCAAATCATAGAAATGATTGTGGCCCGCCGGGGTTCCCAAAAAACATGCCGACCCCTGCCTGTCCGACAGTGCCGGTCTCACGACCTCCCCCCATACCCTTGGATTCTGCATCCCGAACTCGTCAAAAACACACTCATCAAGGTAGATGCCTCGGAGGGCGTCCGGGTTCTCAGCAGACAGCAGCATAATCCTACCACCGTTAGGAAAATCTGCGCGTAGCTCTGTTTCGTTGAATTGCACACCGGGGATAACTCCGGCATAGAACTTTACATAATCCCAGGCAATCCGCTTTGCCTGTGCGAAAGTAGGGGCCACAAAAGCCGTCCTCGGTCGAGGCAACGGGCAAGTCAAAGTCGTCTTGATTAACTGGTTCACTGCCCACACCGTCTTGCCGAAGCGGCGGTGCATTACCAACACGTTCCATCTCTTCAACTCCTTGTGCATGTCCTTCTGCAAAGGACGGGGCTTATAGGGAATCTTGACATCCATCAGTCGGTCTCCCACAGAATCCGAACTGTGCCGTCACTCACCTCGACGCCAGCACGGTTCTTCTGCTCACCGTATTGTTCTGGCATAGAGGTCTTGGCCCGCCAGCGCACGTGTTGCGCATAGTCCCGTAATATGTTCGGGTCATACCTCTTGCGCCCCTCCAGTGCGTTCAGATACATGCCGTCAAGCTCCTCCAGAGCCTTCTCAGCGCTCTCAGCCCTTGCCGTGTATACTGCGGCCCGAAACTCCTCATCGGCCCTCATGCGCTTATATGCGCCCGCACGGGATATGCCAGCTTTCTCGCATGCCTTCACCAAGCTGTAGCCTTCGCTGAGCAGCTCAATGACCTGAGTTGTGTTTGCCTTTGTTATTTTGCCCATGTCTCCTCCTGAGCTGAGTGTGAGTGTGTAATGGTCAATTAATGGACTGTAAGGTCGGCCCCGCGCTCTGGGTGTGGCCGGTCTGCAACACTCCCCCCGTACCTTGTTGCTGTTATGTCACACCGCCTGGTGCTGCAATGCAACACTGTGGCCGTTATGTCACTGTGGCCTGGCTGCAACACTGTTGCTGAAATGTCACATATATACATTGCCGCGCGTTGATGTGTCTTCTGCGTGTGTACTGACAGACACAACCAAGCATCCAACCAACCATCGTTGCAACCATTCTCCAACCTTCCTGCCGATGCTTTAGTATATACACACTCACAACAGGCCTGTGTATTTTTTTTGCTTTGCAGTGTTTTTTGCTGTTGACATAGCGCAACCAATGCGCCATATGTGAATCATGTTTAACATCCTTGGAGGGATTACCAATGTCACTAGCACAACAGACTTTTGAATGGATACAGGACCAGCTAGCCAGCGGTCGCACCGTCAACCTGTCAACCTATCTCAAAACGTTACAGGTCACGCCGCGCATTGCGGCTGAATGGAAAGCGGCGGGCCGCGACCTGTTCAAAATTGGCAAGGATGGTTGCCTGTATATAGGGCGCGGCAAAAACTATGACTGCATAGCTTTGCCCGACACCATTCTCTGCCATGTCACGTCGCAAGCCACCATTGGCAGCAAGTAGGTCGAAACATGGCGCGGCAGTGTCGCGTCATGTCTGCCGGTAGGTCCGGCACTGATGAGACCATCAGCCAACGCTAATCTGGAGGGATAGCAAATGATTTGTATAGCAGTGAAATACCAAGGCCCGACTAACACGCGCGGGACACGTTACACCGCCACCATGGCCAACTGGCAGGGCGAAAAGCTACGCGCGACCGTTGGCTATGACTACGCCAAGAACACCGATGACAACCAGCTTGCAGCGGTGTTTGCCGTACTGGACAAGTCCCGCAAAGCATGGGGCGACACGCACGCTTGGCGGCGGATGATGGAGCAGGAAGGCATGCGCTGGCGCGTGAAATGTGCTGGCGAACATCCGACAACCGGCGAAACAATTTTCGGCGCGGCCTTGGTCGATGCCGAGGGCTTGGAGGCTTAGACATGTCAGAGACTATTTGGAGGCAGCGGAACAATTCAAAGCATTTTGAGTGCCGCGACGAAGCAAGGTCATTTTTGCGCTGGGTTGCGTATGAGTTCAGCACATGCCTTGCTACCGAAGACGAAGCGGAAAAACTAAGCGAGGCCATGCGCACGCTCGAGTTGTCAGTGTATGACCAAGAAACACGGAGGTTCACTTAATGGACAACACCAGACAGAAAGCTAGGCGCAAGGAAACCACAACGCCAGAGGCCGACGCAACGCGGCGGGTATACCGCGCCCTTAAATCACTGGCTCATGCAGAAGCAGAATTGCATGAGACGGGGCGGGTTGATTCCGACCTGCTCGACTGGACTATGGCAGACATACGCAACGCCATGCGCCGCTGTCAGCTTTACATGCGGGAGGCCAAGACATGAGCCGCCTTGCAATCATCCTCGAAGCCTTGGCCAGCATCACGCTGGCCGGGCTATTCATCTGGGGCTTTTTAACTGGCCCGGACGCTTGGGGCTGGCAGCTATTCGCAAAGCTGGCCGGCATAGAGTAGGAGGCAGAGAAATGAACAGCAAAGACAACCCACTGACAGAGTATGACGCAGACTTTCTAAAGTCTTGCATGGACGCCGTTGGCAACCACCCGCACGACGGGCCTATAGAGACGGCTTATAACCTGTCTCTGATGTTCCACTACGCAATCTTGCGCCTGTCTGACAACTGCAAGGACGGGAGAGACGCCGGGTTGCTGATGATGGCTTGCGTCATCGACGAGACAAAGCAGGAAGCCATTCGGCAAATCAAAGCTGAAGACATGGAAGACGAAACAGAGACCGAGCATTGAGGGGGCAGAGAAATGCACATGATAAACGAGAGCCAACGACGGGCCTTTGTCGAGGTCATACAGGCAGCGTCTGACATGCTGGACCTGATGGACGAGGCGCCGCCCGACGTGTGGGATGAGGAATGGCGGGAAGCTGTCAGGGAAAGCATCGACAGAGTGAACTGGCTAGTGAATAGCCACAACATTTACATCAGCAGCAAAAAGGAGGACTAGACATGTACATCATCGTGACAACGCTGGAGTTTAGCCGCACGCATGGCGGACCAAGCTACCGGGACAACTACGAACTGGCAGACACATTGGAGGAAGCACAGGCCATCATAGAGAAACGCAAGGCGCAGGACTATGTGCCGGGTGAGTACCACCTGTCTAGCTGGGCCATCGCAGAGGTGGTGACAGCATCCGAGCCACACTGGATAGAGAAAAAAGAAATCTGGGGGTCGGACAAGTGAAGTCAGAAGAACTGAAACATCGCAGAGAAATGCTGGGCTATACGCAACAGAGTTTTGCTGAACGACTAGGCTTGGCTAGGCGCACTGTCCAGTACTATGAGTCCGGTGAGCATCCAATACCGCGCACTGTAGAACTGGCGTTGCAAGCGTTGGAACTGGAGCAAAAATAAAATCTAAAAAAATCTCTAGCAATGTCATTGCTGCTGCAATGTCATTGCTGGAGCAGTACTGCATCAGCAATGGCTACACAATGTTTTTTGGATATATAGAGAAGTTTTGTTTTGCAGCTGTATCGGCATTGGCAATTCAGCGGCATTGTCAATGCCTCAACATTCCTGCCGCGCTGCAATGAGGTAACTCAAATAGCATGAATTTAACCGTCTGTAAAGAGGAGGGCACGGACATGGAAATCATCACTAGACAGGAAGCCATAGCGCAGGGACTGCGCCACTACTTCACGGGCAAGCCGTGCAAGTATGGCCACACCGCCAAAAGGTGGGTCAAAAGTTTTATATGCGCAGAGTGCAGCCGTATGCACAAAAAGGCCGAAAGGCAAAGAAACCCGGAGCATGTGCGGCAAAGGAAGAACGATTGGCATTTGAAAAATAAAGAGCGCGTGGCCCGCCGCAGGAAGGAAATAGAGACGGAGGCCGACCGCATCAAAAACCGTGAACGTGCCACTGCCCATTATTGGGCCAACCGAGAAAGAAGACTTGCAGCCGTCAAGGAATACAACCGAAACAACAAGGCAAAAATTTTAGCCCACAGAACCAAAAGAAAAACAAAAATAAAACGAGCCACTCCAAGCTGGGCTGATTTCGAGGCTATTAAAAAAATCTACATTAAACGGCAGGTCGTCAGTGAAAGAACGGGCATTGAGCATCACGTTGACCACATCGTGCCCCTGCTGGGCAGGAATGTGTGCGGGCTGCATGTACCGTGGAATCTGCAAGTCATACCCGCCACCGACAATCTGAGGAAAAGCAACAAATGGGAAGGGAACCAATGAACGTACTTAGCTTATTCGATGGGATGTCCTGCGGGCGCATTGCGCTTGACAGGGTGGGCATACCAGTGACCAACTACTATGCCAGCGAGATTGACAAGTACGCCATCCAGATAACCAAGAAGAACTGGCCTGGCACCGTGCATCTCGGTGACGTCCGAGACGTTATGTGGCCTGAAACATTCGAGGGCCAGCGCATTGACCTGTTGCTGGGCGGTAGTCCCTGCCAAGGTTTCAGCTTTGCCGGAAAGCAACTCAACTTTGACGACCCTCGAAGCAAACTGTTCTTTGAATATGTGCGGATTCTGAAAGAGGCGCAGCCGCGCTGGTTCCTGCTGGAAAACGTCCGCATGAAACAGGAAAGCCAGGACATCATCAGCGACATGCTGGGCGTGAAGCCGGTGGCAATCAACAGCAGCCTGGTGTCGGCACAAAACCGCTATAGGCTCTACTGGACTAACATCCCCTTTGACATGCCAGCAGATAAGGGGCTGGTGATGCGTGACATCCTTGAAGATGCGCCGCAGGACTTCACGGTGATGTCTGACAGGTTTGTGGAGCGTCAGAAAGACGTTGGCTGTCTTGTGTCAAAGGAAAAGCCCAAGGCTAGGTGCTTGGCGGCGACTGAGTACGTCAAGAACGGAAGGCAAGGCGATTACATACGGTGCGACAGAGAAACCGGCAAGCCAAACCTGATGCAGACGCAACTGCCCCTCAAGTTTGAACAAACGCAACAGGATGAGCGCGAGAACGAGTGGGCCATTTTGCTTGACGAAGGTCATAGGCTTCAGGAAACGTCTAATCAAATGCAGTTGGCTGGTTATGCCAACATAAAGGCCCACGACCACCGCCGCAGAGTGTACGAGCCTTCTGGAAAAGCGCCAACAGTATGCACACCCAGTGGCGGTTATTCTGAGCCGAAGGTGGCTACCTCTGACACGGCATGGCGCAAGCTGACACCGATTGAGTGTGAGAGGCTACAGACTGTGCCTGACAACTACACCGAAGGCGTCAGCAATACGCAACGCTACCGGATGCTGGGCAATGGCTGGACTGTGGATGTCATCGCCCACATTCTGAAAGGGATAGGGGGCAATTAGCAATATCCCCCCACTTAATGCTAGACTGACAGAGAAAGGAGCGTTGACATGTTCAAGACGCTCGTGATGCTCTGCGCCATAGCACAGCCGAACCAGTGCGTGCTGTTTGAAGACACGACAGGGCCACAACAGACAATGCAAGACTGCTACCAGCGGGCAATAGAAATGGAAAAAGGGCTTGCGCCCTTCTTCCCTGTCCCGATGATGGCTAGATTCAAGTGCGAGAAGTTGGACGGCGCTTAGGGCGCTTGTTCACACCCTTCTTTCGCTTGTTCCAGAACGGTTGCTGCGCTGCCGTTGGCTTTACCTTGCGCTGGTAAGTACCCCGTGGCAGTGGCGTCACCTCAGGCGGCGCCGTTACCTCTGACAACAGGTTGCGAAACTCCTCTAGGGTCATTTGGTCTGCGGTCTTCATCTGTCAATCCCTCCCTGACAATCATGCACCAAGTGTCAAAGCTGACCGTAGCTGTGTCAGCCTTGCCCCAATAGTCCGGGTTGATGCTACTGAGATACACCACACAGCGGATAGGCTGGCGGTCATACTTGTAAATGAGAACAGGTTCGCACAGCGCAGCGTCCGCCGCCTTGGTCACCTGCTTCCACCATTCTTCTTTATAGCTGGAACCGGAAGCGTAACGCTTGCACTCAATGACCCAACCAGGCACCCCAATCAGGTCACCTCGGTCGCCACTCCTGTATTGTTCTAGGTCTCGTTTCGCATCGAATCCTAGAGAACTGTGGCACATGCGGGCCACGTCGCGTTCAAATTGTGCGCCTTTAGCGCGTCCATTGGTCATGTATTCACTCCATAGAACATAGCCCTTGGCACCGTGCCAGCCGCCAAGAGGGTGAGCCTCCCAGCCGTCAGGCACATTGTCATCACAATGTGCATACCGGCAGCGAATCTCTTTACCCTTCGGCATCAAATTCCATTTCAAAGAAAGGCATCAGCTTGCCCTCGCCTCCACACACACCGCACTGCCATGAATAGCTGCGGGTGATGTCAAACCCTAGTTCGCTATGCTCATACAAGTCAATGGGGATTACACCGTTGCCCTCGCACTTTGCACAATCAACCAACTCTTCTGAATCAAAGACAATAAACATTGTTGACACCTATGTTGAATATGTGTAGTACGGGGATATGGAGGGTCAAATGGAAAGAACAATTCCTGATTACAGCCTGTTCTTCGGGCGGCAGCATGTCAGTGCGTCGGGTGCAACGCAGCCGATTGATGAGCATGTGTTGAAGCTGTATCTCCGCAAAGAACACAAGATGAATTTCCCCTTCGCCGCACGTCCCCGTGCTGGGCAGATAGTACAAAGCATAGCCGACATGGCGCTGGGCGTCCATGAGTACAGCCCCATCTATGGCCGCAAAGAGCCAATGGATTTGGATGAGGCAATCAGCCGTGGCATGACTCAGTTTGAGTTTTACAAGCCACGCGACTGGGACGGAGGCAAGGATGCAGAGGAATACCACCACTTCAAGGAAGTCATACCTCAGATGGCGAGATACGCTGTTGAGGGCATCAAAACATTCTATGAAGGCGTCGAGTTTGAAGGCGAGTACCAGCGGTTCTACCACGAGGAAAAGCTGGATGTTCCCGTCATCCTGTTCCAAGACTTCACGGGCGCTGGCAGACAGATTGACCTGAAATGTAGTCTGCCGCTGCGGAACCCGCTAAAGAAAGACGGCACGCGCACTTGGCGCAACCCGAAGCCCAAGACAGAACCCACTCCCCAGCAAATCATGCAACAGGCGGTCTATAACAAGGCCACTGGCGATGCGCCTGGACTGTTGTTTGTAACACCAGCGGGCTACAACATCGTCACCGCAGAAAACTGTGACGCATTGCGGCCAGAGGCGCTCGAAGCGACCTATGAAGACGTTGTGAGGCGCTGGGTAGTGCAACAGAATTTGCTCAAAGCTGCCAATCAAAGCTGGAGCAATCTCTTTGGCCTAGTCCAGCCGGACTTTGGTCAAATCGTGGGGCGACATGGCCCCGAAATCCTCAAAATAGCTAGAGAAATATGGAGGTTGTAGCTATGACACTGACTATTGAACAGAACATCCCACTCCCTTCCCGTGGCCCCGGACCGGGCCGCAGCCTAAGCAGCGAAAGCCAGCTTGCTTTGAAGATGAAGCCGGGTGACAGCATCCTTTGCCCGAATGAGGTTGTCTACAAGCGCATCATCAAGACGCTTTGGAAGAACAACCGGGCCTATGCTTCACGCAGAACGCCTGATGGGTTCCGTGTGTGGCGTGTTGACGGACGCACACTGGCGAAAGCTGCCAATGCCTGACATTCAGGACATGCAGCAGCAGCTGGACAGGCTTGAGGAACGCATGGCGCAGCTTCAAGCAGAGATGAGTGACATGAAGGCGGCTTGGACTGTCTTCATGCACTTGATGGCAGACCACTTGCACAAGGGAAGGGTTCTGGATGAGTGATGAAGAATGGATGTTGACGCGAATCTTGTTCGCAGCGGAACAGCATTACGACTACGTTAGGCGAAGCCTCGCCTCAGAGACTGGCAGGTATACCGTTGGCGAACACGACCAACTTTGGGGGGACATACTTGGTATGCGTGATTTCATTTCAAAAACGGTGAAGAGAGGAAACCCAGGATGAGCAAGATGATTGATGCAATGGGGCTTGTTTCCGAGTTGAACAAGACTCATGGCGTGGCGCAACGAGGGGGTAAAAAATATACCCAAGTTGTTCACCGCATGGAGGCGTTCAGGACCATATTCGGCCTAGATTGCGGCGTTGACACAGACATTATGGTGGACGATGGGCATCGTGTGGTTGTCAAAGCGACCATAACAGACAATAATGGCCTTATCGTCGGCTCAGGAATGGCAGAGGAAATCAGGGGTCAGGGCAACGTCAACAAGACAAGCGCCTTGGAAAACTGTGAAACCTCAGCCATTGGCAGGGCGCTGGCAAGCATCGGACTATCCGGTGGTGAATACGCCAGTGCCAATGAAATGGAGGCTGTGCCGAGAAAGCAGCAGAATTTGGATGAATCCAGTTCAGGCGGCGGCTCCGGTGGGAACCCTCCATCCCCTGTAGAGACGTCGCCTGATGCTAATGACGTGTCTGACCGTGAGTTGTACATGCAGATGAAGTCCCGCTTGGACAAGATTAAGATGCCGGGAGGCGTTGACAATCTCTTTGTCGAGAACAGGCATCAAATCATGAACATGAAGAAGCGCAACCCTGAACGGGCGGAAGCCATTCTTGAGTTGTTTAAGCAACGCCAGCAGAGCTTAGGAGGCTAACAATGGCAAGACAATGGAAAAACATCACTCAGTTCCGGGCGTGGCCCAACGACAAGGGCGCGGCCAAGTACCGCAACGGCAAGTGGACGCCATGGAAGGACGGCGCACCAGCTGACGTGCATCTGCGCAGCGACGTGCAGTATTCTGTGCTTGTTTACGAGAATGACGACGGCAGCATCACGCTGAAAGTCGAACAGCCATTTGAATACTCTGGCACCGACAGCGTGGCTGACGATGTTTCGCAGGGTGGATTCAAGCAGGTAGCAGAAGCGGCTGGTGTGCAGGAGACTGTGCGTAAGTCAAAGCTGAACCTGGATGATGACATCCCATTCTAAGCTAATCTTGGTAGTGCCTCGGCCAGACGGGATGGTTGTCAGCATAGAGGGTGTGACCCACTACAGGGACATGAACTCGACGCAACTGCTCTGGATGGCCGAGCGCTTCCTTCATGCGGGATTGGAGGCCCAACGTGAGGAACAGAAGGCCGCGAACCAAGAAGCGAGACACGAGGAAATTTAACTGTGATTTCTGCGGCAAGGAGCATTATGTCATGGATGGAACGTGGGTTACGAATGGGAACGGACATAAGCTCTGCTATGATATGCAGACAGGAGGGTGCTTTGAAAAGGTGCGCAGAGTGCAAGCAGGTGATACTTGAGAAGGGCATACCAGTCCCCGGTGGACGCCGCGACAGGTGGAACATCCTTTCTCAGATGGAGATTGGTGACAGCTTGATTGCGACAACTGTACAGGACTTCGAGAAGGTGCGTGCGGCCATGCGCTACAGAGGCATGGAGTACCGTTCACGCAAAGAACCAAATGGCACAGGCTACAGGATTTGGAGGATTGAGTAGCAGGGGTGCAAAATACTCAGTTTCTCCCAAGGTGAGGGGTTTTAATCATTTTTACCCTCACCCACTAAGCCCCGCTTCGGCGGGGTTCTTTTTTACGGGAGTAACTACCCTTGCCTTTCTTCGGCTTGACGACGCGCGGCTTGAACAGCTTGCTCATCAGGCTCTTGGCTTGCGGGTTGCGTGTCTTTACCACTTGACCTTGTTTGCCCAGTAGGCAGCGGACATCTTTCCTTTGGCAATGTTCTTGGCGTGTCTGGCTTTGAATGACTTGCGACGCGCCTTCTCTGATGCAGTCTTAGGGCTTTTGCCAGCACCACTCACCCCCTGTTGTCCAAAGCGAATAGTCTTAATCTTGTCGCCGGACTTGGCAACAACGACGTGGCTTTTAGTGGGATGATTAGGGGTGCGCTTGGGCTTGTTGTAGCCGCTGACGCCCGCCCGTTTCAGTCGTGAATCTGGCTTCTTCGGCATTACTTTTTCTTCTTGCGCATCTTGGTGGCCTTCTTGAGGTCAGCACCAGTAATCTTCTTGCGAGGCTTGGCCATAGCAGCTAGGCGCTTTTGCTTCGGGGAATATTTGGAATAAGGCATGTAAGTCTCCACACTAAACATTACGCATACGCTCAACGAGTCTGTCAGCCCGTGCCGTCACTTGGTTATACCACAAACTCTCTTTCATCTCATCCGCAGCGCGATGCCAGTCCCTGTCATCTACCGCAGCCTTCATGTTGCGGAACCGAGACATGCGGGGTAGGCCCATGTTGAAGACCATATTGGCAATGATTAGCTGCACTTCTTCCGGCAGGTCAGCAAAGTCTGGATATAGCTTCTCACAGTCTTGCAGCGTGATGGTGATGTCCGCCTCGAAGGCTTCCCGTACCCGTTCATCGCTAACGCTAGTGCCAACTGGCTCACCATGTTCAGGGTCTTTCTTTGTAATCATGTGGCCCACGCCGAAGGTAGGGTGGCCAGCAGGGCAGATGTAAATCTCGTTGACGCAACCCTCATCAGCTTTGAGGTCGTCACACAGCTTCACCAGATTCATTTTGTTTTCCTGTAACGCTTCGTCTTCTGCGCGATTCGTTTTGGTTGCTTGCTAACTTGTTTTCCGGCTCTAGTAGCCTTCCTCTTTGCTCTCGTGGTCGCCGCATATTCTTGGGCAGAGAGGGCTTTAATGGCTCTAGCCGGTAGATAGCGCTCCCCGGTTGCTTTCGGACCCTGCGTGGACGGCTTGCCACTCTTCGTCCTCCATTTCTGTTTCGTCCAAGCCTTGAGACTCTTCTGTGGTTTCTTGAGTGCCATTAGTTTTTATAGCCTCCGCCAGCAGCCTTGTACTGCTTGGCCAGCATCTGCGCCTTGCGGGCTGACCACTGACCAGGCTTGCCGCCTTTGCCACCAGCTTTGATTTTGGAGAAAAGTCTTTTGCGCATGGTAGGCTTGGTGTAGTTACCAGCCTCGTTCACACGGGACTTTGATTTGACAGGTTTGCGGGCCATCACTTCTTCCTAAACTTATCCAAGCCTTTGATGCCAAGGGCGGCACTGCACACCAAGAATACCAAATATTGATACCAGTCGGGTAGTTCATTCAGCCGGTCAAAGCCGTTCTGCACCACACCTTCCATGCCGGGGATAAACACCAGCACGACAGGGATAAGCACAATCACCGTGACGATTTCGTCTTTGAGGGAGGTTTGTGTGGACTGCGCCATGATGAGTTCCCACTTGGAATCATGCGTGGCGGCTGTCTTCATCACCTCTGCCTCGGCCTCCGCCTTGGCAATCTTCACTTGGGACTTGGCCGCTTTCTCTGCTGCCTTGCCTTCGAGCCAGCTACCAGCCAGCCCTGCTAATGGGCCTATAAGCGCCTGAATCATTTCTTCTCACTCCCTAGCCAAACTGCAAAGGCACCAGTCATCGCACCGGAAACAACGCTGACCATCGCGCTCTGCTGTGTGGTGATGTCATCCAAGGACATGCCCCATTCAACCACGCGGATGTACATAAGCGTCATCACGAACATCATAAAGCGTGGCAGCAGCTTCCACTCAAGCACCTGTTGCGCACTCATCGCAGACTCCCCTTCATAAGCAGCACAATATATACCAGACCGCCCATACAGGCCGCTAGAAGCAGCCCTACAAGGCCCAATCCTATTTTCTCCTGCAACTCTGCCTTTTTCTTTGCAGCAGCCTTTGCTGCGGCAGCACGGCCATTCCTGGCCTCTTCGCAGAAACGCTCATAATCCCGCCACATTCCGGGCCGACCAGCGTAAATCATCATTTCTTTGAGTTGCTGTTCTTTGGCCTTGATTTGCTCAAGAGCCATAAACTCTTCAAGGTCGCTGCCGCCTACGCCTCTGGCGCGTTTTTTGTTGCCTTCACGTTGCAACTCGTCCTTGGCGGAGACGAAGCTGCCAATGGCCTTGCCAGCCTTGGCGATGTCCTGTCCGTTCTGGACGCATTGTTTGATTACGGCAAAGGCAGCATTGGCGGCGGCAAGTTCTGCAAGCATTAGTAAATCCTTATGCTGTCACGCCTAATCTGGACGGGTAGGCAGTAGCTCGTAATCTTCCCTCCCTGTTTATGAAGACGCTGCGCGAAATACACACAATCATCCACACTCCAAAAGTGCATGTCCTTGCTTTTGACCTGCCCGTCTAGGAAGACGTAAAGCAGAAACACATGCACCAACTCCACATCAGGCGCGTCCGGTCCACTTGCGGACGGTCTCGGTCTCCCAGATGCGGATGATGACCCAGATGCCGGTGATAACCGCCACAGCATCCGGTGCCATACCAATCCACGCAGCGAAAGTCCCGCTGCCAGCGGCTACGTCAATCAGGACTTTCTGTTCCTCTGGCATCGGGGCGGCTCCTTAGGCGTAGGGGCTGTCGCCAAGTGTGTCGGCATCCCAAGCTGCTTTCAGGCTTGCGATGTCGGCGGCTGCGTCAATGGCAGCGGCGGCAGGTGCGTCACGCAGGGCGTTCTTGGCAGCGACAGACGCAGCCTTTGCGTCGGCGTCGTCAGCCTCAAGTGCCTTCATGTAGGTCACGTCCTCTGCGTCGAGCAGTGGGCCGCGAACCTCGCGGATTTTGTCCTTGAAGATTTCCTTGGCCTTCGCCAAGTCTTCGCTGATTACGTTGCCCGACAGCGACCAAGCGCCTCGGAAGTCACGGTTTGCAGGAACGGTAGCGGTTGAAGCATCAATCTGATTACCGTCCTTGTCTACGATGTAGGTTGTCACAGCCATCGGGGTACTCCTCTATGCGGCTACTTTGATTTCATCAGAGATGCGCCAAGCGTTACGCCAGACACGAGTTTGCGGCAACTGCTGCTTTCGGCAGATTACCATCTTCGGGCGGTTGCCCTCATCCCAATTCCGCCAGACGTGCTGCGGCACATCCTTCTGAATCAGGTATTCGATTGCCTCTTCCTCAGTCATAGGACCGACCGGCGGTGTCTCATGCAGCAGGTAGCCGCGAGTGTGCCGCTTGAAGTCGGGCTGGGCTTCGTCCTTTGCTAGCTCCCAGTAGACTTCGACAGGAGGCAGGATGCCGCCCTGCAATGCACACGCCATCCAGTTAGGGTCCGGCACCAGTATCTTGGCGCACTCGTCGATGCTGTCCTCGTACACGACACGGTAGTCTGACTGGTGCGGCTCAAGGTTTTCCTTTGCCCAGCAGAGCCTGTCCCACAGATGTGTGCCGGTGAAGTCAGGCGTCATGCAAGGTCTCCGTGAACATTGGTCATTGCATATTCAGGGTCCAAAAGTGTGCCGCCGACAGTTCTACATCCAACACGGAATGTGGTGGTGGTCGGCGCGGTAGCTTCACCTGTTGCAACCAAGTCGCCATTAGACAGTCCGATAACGTGAGACCCGCCGGAGAATGACGCATTGTTCATAGCTGACGAGAAGGTCGAATAATAAACGCCTGTTCCCGCGTCTGTGATGCTGCTCGTGTTGTGGCTGTCGCGGATGGCCGCCGTGCCTGTGCCATTCAAGCTGACCCACGCCTTCGCGCTACCATTCACGACATAATCGGTGGTCAGCGAACCCGCAGTCGAGTGGGTCAGGGTGTCTGCTACGATTGTGCCAGCCATTATGCGAGGTCTCCCATAAATGAAACGCAAGCGATGTCGAAATCAAACTCGGCCGCGTCAGTATCCAGACCCCTCGCCCTGATTGCAGTGGTCGTTGGCAGCGTCTGGTTGTCAGCAATCACCATACCGCCAGCTTTTGATGTGGTGTAGTTACTGGCGCTGCGTCCGCGTGTCATTGCCACAGCATAGTTTGCATTATTGAAGGCGTTGGAAACGGTGAAAGTCGAGTCGCCGGTTCCATTATCTGTGACCGAACTCATTGAGAAGCTGTCATCAAGGGTTGTGTCATAAAAACTGCCTTTTGCCCAAGCCTTCACAAGCCCCTGCTGCAACTGGAACGTCGCCGCGCCGCCCTCAGACGTGACCGTCACATTACCAGCCGCAGTCTTGCCGGTGAGATTGTCTGCGATGATGGTACTCATGCGAGGTCTCCGTGTGCTACCGTTAAGCAACTGTCTCTGTCTTTAAGCGTTCCCGCTACGTTACGGCACTCACCCTTGAAAGACCCGGATAGTTTGTTCCAGACCGCAGCAGTAGACGTACCAGTGGCCGCATCATCTGTAGCGGTGTGTTGTGCCGAATAATGAGCATCACTCATGCTGTTTGTAAGGTTATGCCGGAAAGTCCCGGTAGCCAAATCATCAACCGAACTTAAATTAAATGAACCCATAACGGTATTAGATGTGTTCCCATCAAAGTCCGACCACATTTTCGCCGCACTCTGCTTCGTCAGCGTAGCCGCACCGCCGCTGGTGTTCTGGATTGTGTCTGCCTTTAAGGTGCTCATGCTATCACCAGATTACCGTTCACAGTCAGGGTAACTCCGCTTGCAACGGTCAGGCTAAAGAAGGCCCCAGCGTTGTCGCCAGATGCGATGGTTGTGTTTGTGTCAAGCTGCTGCTCATGCACTCGAAAGATGTCGCCCTTGCCATTGGTGGTGTCGCCGGTCGCACCGTTCTCACCTTGGAAATAACCAGCGCCACCTGCCGGTGCTGCCTCTAGGCTGATTGACGTGGATGAGTGGTCATAAGTCAGCAGGTAATTGTCTTGGCCTGAGCCGACAGTCTGGTCAGCGTCAAACGTAAAGTTGCCGAGGCTCACATTGCCTGTGCCATTTGGCGTGATGTTGATGTTGCCGTTGCTGGTGCTGACAATGCTGTTGCCGTTTACATCCAGATTGCCGCCAAGCTGCGGAGTGGTGTCGCCAACAAGGTCAGGTGAAATAGTGTTCCATGCCGAGCCGTCATAGATGCGGGTGCTGTTGTCGCCAGTGTTGAAATACCAGTCACCGGCAGTCACCGGGTCGCCGTTTCCATCCACTGTCGGGTTTGATGCCTGTGCGCCAAGGTAGAATTGCTGGATAGCGTCACGAGCAGCCTCCGCTGCCGTGGCTGACGTCGCCGCATTGGTTGCGGATGTGGCAGCATTTGTCTCACTGGTTGCCGCATTGGTGGCGCTTGTAGCCGCCTCTGATGCCTTTGTGGTGGCCGTGGTGGCAGACGTTGCGGCATTGGTCTCGCTGGTGCCAGCGTTGGTCTCGCTCGTGGCAGCGTTAGTTGCGCTGGTGCTTGCCTCACTGGCCTTTGTCGTCGCTGTCGTTGCGCTGGTCGAGGCAGATGTTGCCGATGTTGCCGCGTTTGTTGCGCTTGTTGCAGCGGCAGACGCGCTGTTTGAGGCATTTGTCTCGGACGTTGAGGCATTAGTCTCGCTAGTCGAGGCGTTGGACTCGCTGGTGGACGCATTTGACTCGGACGTGGCCGCAGCGGTTGCGCTGTTGGCCGCTGCTGTGGCACTGGTAGCCGCTGCGGTGGCGCTTGTTGCGGCGTTAGTGGCGCTGGTAGCGGCAGACACCGCATCTACAAGAAGTTCGAAGTGGTCAGTGTCAGTCAGCAGGTCACCGGCTACAGAATCAGCCACACAAATATAAACGTTGTTAAGCTGGCCAGCCGTTGTGGACTTGATGATATCACGCTCGGAATAGGCGCTGGTAGTCGTCGTTGTGTCTGTACCCTGGTATGTGCCAATCTCTTGCGTAACCGACAGGTCACCGCTGCTGTCAAAGGCAAAGATTTTGTTGGCCCGTGTGGTGGCACCCACAGTGAACTCAGGCGAAGTTATTGTATTCGTTTTAGAAATCTTGATTGCGCGGTCAAGCTCTTCCTGCTGGTCCTGCACGATGAATGTCAGGCGGTCCAGCGCATCCTCATGAGTAGCAGCAGGGAACGGGTCGTTAGGAGTGTAGTCAGTGGCCTGTGTCAGCGGAATGGCGCGGAGCAGCACCACAGTCTCGCCGGTTGCAGGGGCTGTAACAAAGGTGATGTTGCCGCCGCTGGTGTTGCCGACGCCCGACACACTGTAATGTGTCGTCTTGGTCTGGACAGTTTCGGCACCAGTGGTGTCATTACGAAGAATGACTTGGATGTCATCGTCGTCGAAAATCTTGAAAGTATAGGCAAAAACGACGGTGGAGTCGTCTCCGCTATAGCTGTTTTTCGTGTTGGTGCTGCTGACTGTCATGCGTCACTCCTTCGGTCCTTTATACCGCATTACCTCACTGCTTGGCTAGGCGGGAAGTAGAAGTCCTGCCCCGTGTCCTTGGCCATGCGACGTTCCATGCGCTTCAAGTACCCTGGGTTTGCGAACTCTTGTAGCTCGTAAATGAACAAGTAATCCATTGCCATCTTTGTGTAGAATAGGTTTATGAATGGGGTGTTTCTGACTGCGAGGCTTACAGCAGCGGCAGATGCGTCGTCTCCGTCCCTGAATTTCGCGTACAGCTTTAGAATGTCTTCTGCTGTTCCAAGTGTGGGGCCAGCGAATGTTTGCAATGGAGATTGGCCATAACGGTTGAACTCCCCGAACAGGAAGTCGCCATAAATACCAGCACCGCCGCCCTGCACAAACGCTCGTGTCAGCGTCTGCGTGTTCAACGTGTAGTCGTCGCCAAACACCTCTTGTGGCTCTTTACCCTTCAAAACGTCTTTCATAGCGTTGGCCAAGTAGCCCATCATGGTGGTGCCGACCATCATCTTAGCAACACCGACCATACCACCATTCGCAAGCTGCCTAGACATGCCTTTGGTAATATAAGTGATGGGGAAGCCCTTAAGCTGCATGACCAGACGGATTGCCTCTCCGCCGACTGTGCCGCGTGGCAAGCCCTGGTTCATAATGGCTCTCTCACGAGCGCCCGGTGTCGGAATGGCTGTGTCTGCGCTGTCAGTCAGGTAGGCTGAAAACTTGGTGCGCAGGTCATCTTTGAACTCTTGGCGCATTTTGTCTGTTATGTCGAGAGCGCCTGTCTTGTCCCTGATGATAAGGTCAATAACGTCATTCGCAAGCTCTTCCATTTGGTTCGGCACAACATACCGCCGACCATCTACTGCTTTCATGTCGAGGCTTCGCAGAACACTCCATTCTGCCTCACCGATGCCGTACAGGCGCAGCAGTCTTTGTGTTTCCCTCGGCACTTTGTCAAAGCTACGCTTGGCGTAGTTGGCAAGGTCAGCGGACAACATACGGGCAATGCCGGTCTTCTGCGCGTTGTTCCACCACGCCATGCCATTTAGTTTGAAAAACATCTGATGGGCTTTGGCGATAGCACCTGGGCCGCTGTCGTTTGCGCCAAACCGCGCATGAACGTCGCCAAGCATGTTTTCGACGCCAACGCTTAGCAAGTAGGCAAGTTCCTTCTGCTCCTTGTTGTTGAACAGCCGGAAGGTGTCACGCAGGGCCACCGCGTATGAGCCAAATATACCGCGCTCTGTGTTGGCATTTATAAACGCCGCCTTTGTGCCAAGGTCAGAGATTGACGAAATTGTGGCAAACCCTAGCTTCGCCATATTCTGAATCATCCGCACACCCGCAGCAATTCCAGCAAAGTCTGTGTTCAGACCCCAAACTGGTTGGCCAGCCCCTCTGGCTCGTGTCGTGCCATCAAGCTCAGCAAACTGGTTGTTTAGAACCCTAGTGCTAATCCTGCCAAACGCCTTTGGGTCGCCCTTTGCTTCCTGCTGCATTTCTCGGACGACAAGCTCAAACATCTTGCGAGGGTTGGTGCCGAACGTCTCAAGAAGGCCAATAGCTTGAGCATCGTGCGTGATGCTATTAAGAACGGCTTCCGACAGGCTCATGCGGCTATATTTGTTAGCGTAGGCGAAGGCCGACTTACCGTCTCTAAAGTGAATAATCCTCTCGCTGCTTAGCTTTTTGGCTAGATTGCGGGGGCCACGAAACTCTGAAATCTCGTCTATAACGCCGTCATCGCCGTACAGGGCGTCAGTCTTCTGATGATTGCCAGTGACGAGGTTGTCATAGATGTTACCAAGGAACTCGTCTTCGCCCATCTCAGGCGGCTTGTTCTTGTATGTCTTCTCTGTGTCGATGAGTTGCTTAACCTCATCAATCCAGCGCTGCTTATCCGCAGCCGTTCCTTTGCCTCTAATAAGAATAGGGTCATGGGACTGCCGCACAACGTAGTTTTCCAACTCACCGATGTTGGCCCCGTTGCGGTTCTTGCGGTCCAGCAGCTTCTTTTGCACTTTGCGTATGCTTTCAGCAATTTGACGCGCTTCCTTGCTGCCGCTACTGCCAAGGCCATCGAACAGCTCTTTGTAAATCTCGGCATCAAGCTCGTTACTTTTGAATATATTTAGCAAGTCGCTGCGTTGCAGGTCAGCGGCCAAGAGGCCAACATGGTCTGCCATGATAGCTTGCTGCTTTGCGTCAACACTAAAGAGGCCGCGCCGCGCATCACCTACCATAAGCGCAGACAATGCCTTTGCCGGATTGGCTGGGTCAGCCCTGACCGCCGTCATGATGTTGCCGTAAGCACGGGCGTTGAGTAGCTGGTTGCGTTTTTGCAGGGCAGCAGCAATCTTTGCCTGTTTGGTGATTTCAGCAGCTTCTTCGTACAGGTCTTTCAGCGTTTCGTCGCCAATCACACCGCCACGCTTTTCAATGCGCTGCTGCATGATGTTCAGGATGTCCTGCAACTCTTCTTTAAGAAGCGGGAAGTCAAACTTTTTGCTGACTGCTTGGAGGTTTGCCATACAAATCTTGGTCATCGCGGGTAATTCCTGTTCATGCACTCAGCGGCAAGCCGCGTGACTTCCTCGAAGTTCTCAGACTTGGCCTTTAGGTCGTCAGCAGCCTCAATCTCACGCTGGAACATTGCAGGTATGCCGTCTGGAGAGTTTTCCAAGTCTCTCATGATTAACTCGTTTTCGGCCTCAAGCTCGTTCAGCGCCATATCCTCAATGCTCTGGCCCGCTTGGTCCATCTCATCAAGAATGTCTTTTTGGTCAATCATGTCTCCAAGGTTGTAGTCAACAGAACGGGCCTCATCCCTTCTGTCGTAATACTCTTGCTCTGACATGTCACCCTGACGGCTGGCTGTATTGAAATTGATGGCCTCTTGTCTGTCTACAGCCTCAGCCAATGCCCGCAGGAATGTTTCGTCATCCATGCCAGCAGGATTAATACCGTACTCGTCAGCCAGCGCGGCAAGCTCAACAGCCTTGTCATACTCTGCCACTTCATTTACATCAAAACGTGAGTACACAGACTGACTGTGCAAGTCTTCTCTAATTAGCTCAAGAAAGTCAGCAACGCTAAGTTCGTCCGCTTGGCCGTCAAGAGCATCAGCTATGTAACCCTCCTCTCTTGCACGGGTCAGAAGCTCGTCAAGCGACTTGCCACCCTTCCTGGCGACAGAAATGTAATTCTTGTCAAAGATGTCCTTAACATCACCGATATTGGCGTCTTCTGTCGAAATCCCGCCTTCGTTTCTAATAAAGGCTATTAGTGACTTAGGCTTTTCCTTGCGCAATACCTTTGGTCGCGCCTTGCCTTTGGTTGGATATTGCGGAACCTCTTCAATGCCGGGGGCAGGGTCATCAATAACGGTCTCTGTCTTGACGTTGCCTTCTTCGTCAAAGGTGCGTTCAACAGCCCTCGTTGTCGGGTCATACTCTTTTACAGCCCGCGCCCTTCTGATTACATCGTCGGCGGCAAGGTTGACCGTGGTTGTGTGCAGAGTGCCAGCGGTAATCTCTTGGCCTTCTACGGCTTGGGCTACCGCTGTTGTCAAGGCAGTGTCCCTCACATCCTGCCTAGATGCGTTGATGCGGTCAGAAATCTTGCCAAAGCCAACATGCAGACCGCCGCCCATGATGCCGCCAAAAGTGACGTTCAGGAAACTGTCCATGAGGCCGTAGTCGCGGTCTTGTTCAAGCACAGCTTGGCCAGCGACGATAGGTTCAAGCAAAGCCGCACCAGCAACGCCATCAACGGCACCAGCCACAAACCTGCCACCATTCTTCCCATAACGTGCCGCAAATGTCGCCGCCCTTGCCGTGCTTACGACAGGCACAAACGCAGAAGCAATACTGAGAGGGTCGAGTAGGCTACCGGCAAGCGCCGTACCAAACTGCATTGCGCCCAAAGTATAGCCGCCCTTTGACCGGGATAGCGTTAGGTTGAAAGCATCGCGTTTGTCTTGGCGCTCAGCCAGCAGTTTAGCCAATCCCTCCTTAATGCCGTCCGGCCCTACGTCTATACCTTCTCTGAAATACGGGCTGTCAGCATATTCATCCGGCGTCAGGATGCGGCCTCGCTGTCCTTCACCCAGCTTTTGCTCAAAGAACCTGTCAGCAGCGTTTAGGGGGTTGTAATAGAATGTCTCATCCAGCGTTGCCCCCAGCACATCAAGCGTGCCCACTTTGGTAACATCAAAGTAGTTTCGCCCTATGTTCGGGTCATATCCTTGCTCTGGGATGTAGACCTCAACCACTAGAAGACTCTCCTAGCCAGCGCTGCCCGCTTCTGGGCCGTTGCTTGTGCTGTCCTGTCTGGGCCTGGGAATAGCTCACCAAGAATAGATTCAGACTCTTGAATCTCTCTAACGCTGCCCATAAGGCTACTAAACGGCACAACAATAAACTCTTCCTGTGCTTCTGGCGGCATTTGCGGGTCACGCTTCCGGCGAACCATGTTGCCAGTCTGGTCAACAAGGTAAACGCCGCTGTTGTCAGTCGTTGTTACCCACCGGCCACGAGCAATTAGGTCACTTACATATTCATCGTCAGTGATTGCGCTTTCAATGCCAACTTTGCTTGGAATGTCTATGATTGATGTCAGGTAATCTCGGTTAGACTCGCTGATGGAGCTTTGTAGAATAGCGCCGATAGGCTCAGCCACGGCTTCTAACCCTTTTTTAAGCCTTATCTGGCTGTTGTTCACAGTCGTAAAGGCATACTGGCTTCCGATGACTGCCTCTGCTGCCTTCTTGGCGGCGTCTTCAGGGCTTATATTGGAAATAGACTGGTAATACATAGCTGTGTTTTGAATGATGTCGGCCATCGCAAACACATGCGCAGCGCGTTTGTCTGTTGCCGTGCGCGACAATACATCGTCAAACCCACCGCCAATGACGCTGTTTGAGTATTCCTCAAGCTCGGCACGGACAGCAGTTGTAGTGCTGTCGCGCTGGTCTTTCGTAAGCCTTTCCTTAAAGCTCTCAATAGATGTCGGCGCATTTGCTGCATCTACGTCAAACATATACGCATTGTCTGGGTTGGCTATGATGAGGTTGTCAACAACGCTGATAACTCCCTGGTTCATCAGGTTGCGCAACACCATTGTTTCGTTGCCAGCGCCGAACCTTTGAATGAACTCGTTGCCAATGCGCGACTTTTCGGCATAGTTTTCGGCAAAGCCATATTCTTCTTTGAAGGATTTTATTTCAGCAGTTGAGGCTAGGCGAATGTTGACCTCTGCCACGCCCATCTGCCGTTGCAGATTTATCCTCTCTGAGACGCTAAGCGGCCCCTTGTTCAACTCAAGATAGCCGACAGGGTCAACCTGCATCGCAGCGTCTCTTTGCTCAACCATCTTGTTCAAAGCGTCGAGTGAGGCCCGTGCCTCGGCGGCTTGTTCAACCGGCACTTTTGCAAGCGCGGCTGTTTCCTTTACGATTGTTGCTTGAATTTCCTTGTCAGTAGCAAACTGGATGCCGCTGAATGTTACAGCGGCCTTCTGGATTGCAGCCACCTCAGCAACAAATGCAGACGCCTCTGCGTCTCTACCAATAGAGCCATATAAATCGGATGTTTGGTTTATGAGGGCTTGTATCTCTGGCGTTACCTGCCTGTTGGCAGTAATGCTGGCCGTAATGTCCTTTGTGTTTTGCTGGATGGTCGTTAAGACTTGCCCTTCACGACGCCCCAGCTCTGCGTCAATAATGCCGATGACACCGCTGAGAGCTGTTCCTTCAAGCCCCTCTGCCAACCCCCGGCCCCGCCTTACTTGTTCAGACTGAGTTTTAAGCTCCGACAGGCTCATGTCGGGAACAGCCGTTCTTACGCTGTCAATAACGCTGGTGTTGGCTTCACTCTCCGCAACGCTTTGGAGGCCGTTGAGAGCAGAAATAACACGAGACCTCATGGACTCATCTGCGCCCGTCAAGTCAACCTGATACGCTTTGAACAGCTTGCCGTCAGGAGTGGGCGTCTCCGCATAGAGCGTAACCTGTGTTGCCCCAGCACGGATTGCCGCTGCTGCATCAGCAAAATTTTGCTGCCCAATAAGATTTGGGTCCAGCATGTTGATGTCGGCTATAACGCCGTCGTTAATTTCCTTTTGAATGGCGGCGCGACGGGCGCTTGCCGTGCCTCTCAAACGCTTTTTTACGCTCTGAGATACTGGCGCGTCTTCAATGCCGGACATTATGCGGTCTATTTCGTCCACCGAATTGGCGGCTATGATTCTTTTGTCTGCATAAACCTCGGCTACCACAGACGGCACCAACTCAGGAGCAATTTTGGGAGTAGCGCCATTTGCAATAGCTTCACGCCCCTGTTGCTGTAGGTCAGCGATACGGGCCGTCAGCTCTTCTGCTGTGGCATCAATCGGAATATTGTCAATCTGATTTTGGACAGCCTCGTCATGCTCAGCCTTAAACACTGCCAAGCCGTGATTGTAGGCGTTCTTTTTAGCCGCTGATGCGTAAGGGGAAAGGCTGTTAAGGACAGAGGTTCTAATGCTTTCACGTTGCCGGTCTGTAACCTCAAGCTCATCAATCCGTTTGATGGCGCTTTGCGTGATGGTCGCGTCAAAGTCATCAGAGGCAGAGGTTGTGTTCGTGTGCTTCCGTTGCGTGGACAGAATGTGGTTGTCACTCAGGTCACGAAACTCGCGCACCAACTCGTTACCGATGCGGACTGACTCTCGGTCTTGTTCTGCCTTCTTAAATTGGAAATCAATTTGCGCTTTTTGCTTTTGATAAGCGATTTGATTCTCTGCAAACTGACGGCCAGCTTGGCCAACCTGTTGCCCAAGGCGTGCCATTTGCAGCGCTGGTTGTGTCAGAGCCTCAGCACTTAGCCTGGGACTGAGCTTTCCTGTAGGCAACTCAACAGTCGGGCCGACGCCACGATTATACAAAGGAATCTTAGGCATTAATCCAACTGCCTTTCGTAGCTGCTGACTTGCAATTCATAGCTTCTTTGCGCTTGGGCAGAAGAGGCGTAACCAGAAACAGCCCCCAATATGCTACCAAGGGAAGCTGTTCTAAATGCCGCTGCTTGCGCCTGACCGTTCAGCCTAGACATGGCTGCGGCTGCTGTTGATTGCGCAGCCTCAACAGAGCTGGCGTACTGAACACGCTGCGCGTCTCGTTCCATGCTGAAATATGTGTCAGCCAAGGCTTGCATTGGACTGCCAGACATTTGTATCCCAGATGCGGCTGTCATAACACGCTGTGTACCCATGAGGCGGTGGGCCTCAGAACGCAACACTGCTTCTTGCTCCCGACGCGCACGTTGAGTCAGGATGAGTTCGTTTTCTTGAACCTGTGCGTTATATTCAGCTACCTGCTGCGCTTGTTTTGCGGCGGCACGATTGCCCTTGAAGCCCATAACCCCCTGAGCAACGGATGCAGCAGCCATGATGGTGGTTGCTTCCATTACGCCACCCTCGCCATTCTGTAGTAATCGCCACCATCGACGCCGTATTTGCGCATAACGCCCTCATTCTCAAAGCCGAGCCACTCTGCAAACCTATATGCCCGGTCATCATCTACATGGATGCTGGCTTGCACCCTGCGTAACTCTGTGTCTTGCAATATACTATCAAACAGCTTTTTTGCATAACGGGCAAAGGATGCTGGCTTGCCAAGACACTCCGGCGACACCAGCACCCAGGCTTCCCCCGCCCCGAACCACATAACATGCGCCCCGCCAACGGCCAGCACCTTGTCGTCATCGAGTAGCGTGTAGGCCACTATCTCGTTGTGACCCAGCAACCCAGCGCGGGATGCCGCGTCAAACTCGTAATCTAACTCAATGTCATACACATCGCTGTGTACATAGGGACGTATTTTAAGCATCGAATGTGTTAGACCTCCGCATGACTGCCAGAATAGTCATAGGCAGGGGCTGCGTCTGTCTAACGAAAACTCTGGCGTCGTTGTCATAACCTGACGGGAACGAAATCTCCTTGTCCCCATCAAACATAGGAACGGCTTCGTCCATCGACATGCTGCTGTCACGGAAGGGCAGACGGTCCAGATTGTTCTCATCAGGACCAATCTCTGCACCCACCGTGTCGAGGAACCGAATGGTAGCCCCGTGGATACGCTTGATTTTGCCCTGAGACACACCGTCGTCAGCCCCGCCCTCCATGCGCAGCGTTTGAACTTTAGAGTCGTAAGAGTAACCGACATGCACAGTGCTGGAACTGCGGTCCAGTGTTACCGCACCGCCGCTGACAAACTTGTCTGCGTGTGCAGCGCCATCAGCCAGAATCTGCACCGTCTCGCCCTCAAGGTGATTCAGGCCGGTAATGGTAGTTGTCGCTGTGCTGTCATATGTCAGGCCGGAGTCTACATAAAAGGCATCAGCAACGTCAGTGCCAAAGTAGATGTTCTCCATGAAGACGATGTGCCGGACTGTGGACCCGTCAATGGTGCGCTTGACTGACAGGTATACTTGGTCTTCTGCGCCGCTTGGTATGGCTGTGACGCTTTCAACAAGCCCGCTGTTACCCATTGGATGAGTGTGCCAGCCAATCGTCTGGTTCTGCGGGTCGTAAGACAGGCCAACAAGTACGCCGTCCGTGCGCACAAACCACAGAATAAGCTCCGGCTCCTGCTGCCAAATCATGTCAGTCAGCCCGCCACGGGCAATATGTTCTGCCAGAATTGTAAGGTCACGCCCTACAAGCCCGTCAGTGTCCAAATCAAACGTGACTTCTTTGACCTTCTCCTGCCCCTTCTGGACAAGGATGGTGCTGGAACCGGCGCGGATAGGGCGCACATCAGACGAGCCAAATGTTGTTTCACGAAGAACATTCACATTGGTCGGAGTAACCGGCTGTGTGCCGGTGCCGCCAGACAGCGTGAACTCAGAGCTAGTCGTCAGGATTTGCAGGAAACGGCCCTGAATCATGTGCTTGATGACGTTTACTTGGTCGGATGCAATCGTAACATTAACCGCATCGTCGTCATTGATGCCAGGAGTGTGGTTCTCAAAGTCAGCGGTAGCAGAGCCGAAGATGGTCTGCGGCTGGCCTGTTGTCCCAGCAAAGTAAAGGCGCTCTTCATAGAAGGCCACAGCCCGTGGATAACCCTGGTCCCCGCCAAACGCACCCAAGGACCATTTCTTTGTGGCGTTGGCTGCACCAATGATGTGGTCAGGAAGCACTGAAATGCCGCCGTCATCTGTTTGCACAGAGGCCGTAACAACCGTTGAGCTAGTGAACCCTGTAATCTTCACATAGCCGGTGTCGTCGTGCTTGTATTCCCAATCAATAGCGCCATAGGTCTCCGTGCCTTCTGTATGCACTGGAGGCGTATTGCCGGATGTCTGGGTAGAGCCTGTGACCTGTTCGTAGACATGGCCGTCATAACGCACTGAATCGCCATCGTTGTAGCTTGTGCTTGCTGCCCACTCGTCATGCTCAATCTCAAGCACTTCACGGAACCGGATATACCGGCCAACATCGTCGGCTGTGAACAAAGCGGCGGATGCCGTAATTGTTACGCTTCCTGTCGCAGCGGACGCGTATAGCGTAGTTGCGGTGGTGTTCTCGTCTAAATACGGGCCATCAACAAACGCGATGTCAGACAAAGTGAAGCTGGTAGCGGTCGTGCGGGTCAGCTTTGCCGGTTCATGGTCCTTGTGCGCAAGGTACAGCACGTCAGCAGACTGAACGTGATTCAGTTCGAAGACCTGTGCCTCTGTGTAGGTGGTCGTAACCTCGACAATCTTGCCGGATGTCCCACCGCTGGTATAAGCCGTGAACGCAGACCCGTCGATGCCGGACAATTCAATGGTGTTGGTCGTAGCGTTGGCCACCGTAAATTCACGGTTATTCAACTCCACCATGCCGCCAACATCTTTGACAAAGATGCGGTCGCCGTTGCTCAGGCTGTGGCCGGTGATGGTAAGGACAACAGGATTGGCCTGTGTTGCGCCACTAATGGTTTCCGTGGCCTCGGTCAGAATCCCGCCATCTTTGAAGAAGCGGATATAATTTGCCCCAAATTCAAGGACATAAGCTTGCTCGTCGCTGTACTCAAAGTTAATCAGCCGAACTTTGCCACCGTCTTTTGACGTGCCAGCATACTTGGTGCCAGGTCTGCGGGTGATGCCCCCTTGCGGGAAGATGAGCATATTCTCCAGCTTCTGTGCGCCGGAGTTGTATTTCTGCAAGTCAATGCGGCCTTCAAGGCGCGGCGAAAACTCACCCGCTTGAAAGTTTGTGACAATAGTTGAAACGCGGGCCATATCAGAACCTGATGTTTACAAAGTCGTCGGCAATCAGTTTGTCCGGTACGCCTTCCATAGCGTCGATGGACCGGGCCTCACGCAACCTCACCTCATACAGTTGTTGCATTGCCTGACTTACTGTCGTGCTGCCAGTAATCGCATATGCAGTTTCAGCGGCCAGCTTGTGAGCAATCGTGCTGGAAAGCAGCGAGTCATATTCCTCTGTGTCGGTAACGCGGGCAAGGTAGGTAATCTTGCATGTACCCTCGTTGCTCAGAACCTTGCGGCCTTCAATCTTGAACATCACTTGGCTGTCATAGGCAGCAATCTCGCTGTCCACGTTGCTGTTCCAGAAGGACAGAACACGCAAGCAGTACGGGTCTGTTGGCAAAGTATACTGGTAAGTAAACCCAAAGGCCGGTGCGTCAGAGTCTTGCGCAAGACTTGCACGGCGGATTGCAGTATTCCAAGGGTGGGAGCGCAGCACCGCGTCACGCACAGTTTCAAACCGGCGATTGCAAAGCCTTGCTTCTTTAGAGTTCTCGGTAAGTGCAGTAATCGTAGCTGCACCCAACAGGTCCATTGCCTCGTTACAGATGTCCACTACGGATGGCATTACTTCACTAACCTTTCCAAATCTATAAGGACGCCTTGGCTCGTATTAGAGTCTCCGCCCTTCCAAATCTTGCCTTCGTCCTTTGCTTCCTGCACAAGCTCCTTGAGCCGTGCTGTTGGCAATATTACCACAGTTTCGCCGTCTATGATAAACGCCCAGAAGTTTGCTTCTGTCGTGTCTATGCCTGACGGCTTCCCCCTAGAAAAAAACTCCACAAACACCCTGCCGGTTCGTGAAGCCTTGAAGTCCCTCTTAATCTCAATGGTCTTTGACATGAGTATGTCGGCCAACCAGCTTTCTGCCATCTGCCCGACTTTCAGGTCGTACTTAAAATCTCTGTTAAACTCCACTCACCCGTTCCCCCGGATGGAGTAAGAAGGGGCGGATTTCAAGCCCGCCCCCTCTGTCTGGTTAGTCTACGACGTACTCAACGATGAACGCCATGTCACCAGCGGTGCCGCCGGTAGCGCTGAACGTCGCAGCAACGTAGTATACGTCGCTCGGGTCAGAGCTTTGACCGGCAAGTTCCCAGACCTGCTGACCAGTGGTGTTGAGGTTGGCCTCTTCGTAGCGGAGTTCCGCAAGACCAGCGCCATCAGCCACCAGAGTAGCAATCGCATCTTCATCAACAACAACACCATCGTTGGTGTAGAAGCCGACATTGTAGGTGCAAGAGCCACCGAGGTTGTCGGAACCAACACGGACCGAAACCAGGGTTGCGTGGGTCGGGACAGGAGCCAGCATGACAATGTCATTGTCGGTGCTGTCACCAGCGGCGAGTGCCACGTTGCCCTGAGCAATGCGGATACGTCCGCCAAGCTCAGATGCGTTGTTAGCTACCTGCGGGAGAGCCTCAAGATTGGCAATGAGGTCAGAGTTTTTTGTCGTCATCTCTCAATCTCCCT
>Ga0255781_10000476_pt1 | contig 32112 bp, 29 predicted proteins | sample 101ome_21_FD_179979 | JGI IMG/M metagenome (GOLD analysis project Ga0255781, IMG submission 179979) | Coastal salt marsh microbial communities from the Groves Creek Marsh, Skidaway Island, Georgia - 101413BT metaG (version 2) | ecosystem: Environmental > Aquatic > Marine > Intertidal zone >... | reverse complement strand
CCGCACCGCGTTTGTACTATAAACCCCACAACGAGTGACGAATCAAGAAATCTAACCTAACACAGAGCGTCCGTCGAAAAACGTCGTCCGTCGCTCGTGGCGGGAGTGCATGAAAAATCCAACGCGTCTCTCGGTATTTGAAGGGTCACGACTCGTCGAGATGAAGAATCGAGATGAAGAATCGAGGTTGGATTCGGATTCGGATTCGGACGGTCGGACTGGGATTCGGACGGTCGGACGGTCGGACGGATTGGCGACGAACCGTCGCGAGCACGGGACGTCTGTGGGTTGACTCGACGTCTGTGGGTTAACTCGCCGATGACGACGTAAACGCGCGCGCGAACGAACGACGGAGGGCGATGGGTAAACCCGCGGGGGACGCGGCGGCGAGCGCGCGCGCGCGCGCGGAATGGGGGAAGCGGCGTGTGCGCGGGGCCGACGCCGAAAGCCCGCTCGGCGAGAAGATGAAGAGTCTGCTGGGGGCGTTGACCGGGGTGTACGACGCGCTCGGCGAGGAAACGCGACGTGAGAGCGAAGGGGCGGTGCGACGAGCGATGGATGCGTTGGATGAAGTGTACGGGAACTTGCCAGATCGGTTCAAGATGGACGCGGAGATGGCGGCGGAGGAACCGTCTACGACGATCGAGGCGTTGGCGAGACACGCGCGAAACGCGACGATCAAGTGCCGAGAGAACGAAGAGATCGTGAAAACCCTTCCGGAAGACATCGTGCGAGATATCGATACTGCGTTCAAGGTGTGCGAAGGAGATGTGATGCCGATGATCGATGATGACGACGCGATGATTGCGTTTTTGTGTCTGAAGGCGCTCAAACAAACCATCGGAATGGTTCGGGACGCGTCGCGGTCGACAACTACCTCGGAGGATAAGCCTATGGCGGGTAAAGAGCTCGTAAATAGTCTTTTGAAGATATCTGAGTTGGACACCAAGGCAACCATGCACACGACGCGTATCATGAAGACGATGAAGAAGGTTTCTCTAGACGTCACCAAGGAGCTGTCGACCATGGCGTGCGACGATGAATCGACCGACGCTCAGTATCTTTGGAGAGCGCTTCGGGGTTTATGCGACTTTCTTTATGAACATAAAGCCGTCGACGCGTTCATTCAGCGGGCGCTTCCTTCGAAGCTGATGACGGATGTTCGCACCATGTACCAGGAAAACGCCGCCAAGGAGGGCTCGATGGACCATCCAATGAAGCGCGCTCGACTCGCCATCGCACTCGTCTGCGAAGCGTTCCACGCGAGAGACGACTTCAAGATTAACAAGGTTCGAACGTACCTAAGCCAGGATGTGGAAACGGCACTTCCGGACCAGGCGTCATTTCTTTCCCTGTACGGCACAATTTGCGCTCCATCGTCTGGGCCCGCTCGAGTCGTCGAAAGAGCCACCACAGATCAAATCCGTCGCCTCACGCGAAGCGGTATGATTTTCCCAAAAGACATCAGCAAAACACAGGTTGACGCGCTTCTTGCCGGAGTTGACCAATATATCGCACACAATATGAAACCCATGGATACAAAAATCACGGTTCCGCCACAGCAATCGAAAACGAGCGAAACCCAACAAATATCCGTTTTCGATCGACTCGGCGCTGGAAACGGGACGAACGGGAAGCCAGCCAAGACTGAACGCCCATGGACGCACATGAAGACGTGTCGCATCTGCAACGTGGAGTTGGCTGGCAAAAGCAAAGCGCACCTTGAGAACATGTGGAATTTACACGTCAAGTCGGCGACTCACATGGATAATCAAGGCAGGAGAGCCAAGCAGCAGCAGAAACAGCAGCAGCAGCAGAAACAGCAGCAGAAACAACAACCACCACTATCAAAGTCAAAGAAGCGCACAGCCGTAGACGAAACACCGCTCAACAGATCCGTCAAGGGCAAGTTGATGAATGTGCCTCCGCCGCCCGTCGTGGCGACGATGGGCACCGATCCGCGTGGAGTCGCTATCCAGCAGCAACATCGAGTCTCTGGCGCGCAGTTTTCGTCTGAAAATAAGGAATCTCGACAAGTTCGCGAAGATCTGAGCGATGACAACACCCAATTCGACGACGTGCCATCTCTTTTCGCCGACGCGTCTTCGGCGCCTCGGTTTGGCGGCGGTCCGCGCAAGTGCCTGGACAAGTACATTGTCAAGGAATACCGACCCCCGCGTCGCGACGACCAGTTCTACTGTAAATACTGGATGCGTCTCGGACACTGCTGGAACAACGACCAATGCGCCTTCCGCCACGCCTTTCCGCCGCCGGGGTCTCCTTGTGACAGTTTCAGTTGATGCATTGCCAGAGCCGATGACGACGAAGATGTAGTGTCGTCGAGTACGTTCTCGACGCTCAATCGGTTAAACCGAAACGCACACACGAAACGGTAATTTTTTAGTACCGATGCGCATAGAACAAATGTAACAACATCACCCACCCTCGCGCTCATCGCGCCGCGGTATATCCAATCCATCCGAGCGTCTCCCAACCTTTGCTCTTCCAAACCCTCAGTTCAGTCCAAAACCTCAAATATTCGCGCGCGTATCCGTCACACCCGTCGCACACCGACGACACGGAATGACGCTGCCGCCTCTCGCACCCGCGGTCGCGCGGTCGCTTCGTCGCGTCGTGCAAGGCAAAGCGCGTCGTGGCGTCTTTGCCGGTAAACACATTCGTTTCGGGAACAAAGTCAGCGAGGATGGTGGAAACAAGTACGTACGCACGCGCGCTCCTTTTACTACTACTACTACGACGACGACGATGGCGATCGCGAATCCTACGGACACCGGCTAACGAGTTTGACTTTCTTCACCGCGAACCGCAGAACGAGACGATCGTGGCTTCCGAACGCACAAAAGAAGCGCGTGTTTAGCGAAGTGTTGAATGAAATGATACCGATGCGCGTCACGACGCACGCGCTTCGGTGCATGGATAAGGCCGGGGGATTGGATGAGTACATTTTAAACACCCGCGATCAAGATTTAAAGAGTGTCTTCGCGCTCGAGTTGAAACAACGGCTCAAAGAGGCGAAGAAGGCAATGGGGGACGCGCGCGAGGTGGTGGATTTCGAAGCCTCGCGCGAGGAGTGATTTGTTTTTCCCGTTCGAGCTCGAAACGGAACGAACGAATGGATGGATGGATTGGATTGATTAATTAGCGACGAGACGACGTCGGGTGGTTTACTAGAAATCTCCATGAATGGTATCATTCGTCTCGCATAGCAGCCATGTAACACACTGTACGTACATTTTCAGCATCACCGCGAGTCGCCGCTCGCTCGCTCTGTTCGCAAGATGATCCAAACAATCATCCTTCCACTCCCTCAGTCCGCGTCGCCGCCGCCCGACCGCCGCGTCCGATGCCGACGAAGAAGAAAGCCCAGCCCACGGGGCCTCCCTCGTCGTCGTTCCCGCCCGTCCCGAAACGATGCGCCGTCACCGGCGGTATGGGTTTCGTCGGTCGACGTCTCGTCGAGATGCTCGTCGAGCGAGGCGCGGAACGCGTCGTTGCCTTTGATATCGCGCCGAAACCCTCTGACGCGGCGGACGACGACCGAATCGTGTGGTTTCAGGGCGATCTCACCAAGCAGTCTGACGTTGACGCCGCACTCGAGGGTGCGGAGTGCGTGTGGCACATCGCCGCGCTCGTGGGTCCGTATCACAAGCGCGAGGCGTACGACGCCGTCAACCGAGTGGGCACGCTCAACGTGATCGCCGCGTGTAAGAAGCACGGGATTAAAAAGTGCGTGATGAGTTCATCGCCGTCGACGCGGTTCGATGGTGGAGACATCAACGGCAAGCGTGAGAGTGAGTTGGATTTCCCAAAGACGTATTTGCAAGAGTACGCCGAGAGCAAGGCGGCGGGCGAGCGAGCGATGATGGACGCGTGCGACGGCGTAAATTTCTTCTCCGTCGCCGTGGCGCCGCATCAAGTGTACGGTCCGAGGGATATGTTGTTTTTGCACAACTTTTTGATCAACGCCAAGCGGTTGAGAATATTTGGAAATGGTGAAAACGTCATCAGCGTGTGTTACGTCGACAACTATTGCCACGGGTTGATTTTGGGCGAACGCGCGCTCTACCCCGGCTCCCCGGCGTTGAAAAAGTTTTATATTTGCACCGATGGCGAACCGGTGAAATTATGGGATTTTCTTGACAAGGCGTTCGTCGATCTCGGCTACCCGTCCCTTCGTAAAAAGTTTAAACTCCCAGGTTGGACTTTTATGATGCCACTGGCGTACGCGTGCGACGCCGTCGGTTACGTCCTCGGCAAAAAGTTCAAACTCACACCCTTTAGCGTTCGCATGCTTCTCATCAACCGTTGGTTTAACATCGAAGCCGCGAAGAAAGATCTCGGGTACGAGCCGATATACACCCCAGACGAGGCGTGGGCAAAGACGAGAGCTTGGTTTGAAGACGTCTGGAAGCCCAAATACGGCGCCGGCCGATGAGACGGACGTCTGGAGCCAACGAACGCGTCCCATCCATCCCGTCGATTTACCGTAGATTTCCCACCGCGCGTCGGTCGGTTGTAGCAGCAGCACCACCAAAACATCATAGTTTACCGCCGCACCCTCTTCCTTCGTCGTCGTCATCCTTCCAATCCATCCATCTAAACGCGCGCCGGTAGTCAACCATGACGCATGACGTCACGAACGCTATCCACTTTTTCACGCACACTCGCGCCGGCGTCACACCGCGCCTCGCGTCGCCCGCATCGACCCACCGTGCTGCTCGGTTGAACGAATGTCCGCGTCCGCCGCCGCGCGATCCGCTCTCGCCGCGCCCAACATCGTCGCGAACCGTCGCGCGACGACGAAGACGAAGACGATGATGCGCGGTCGAGTCGCCGCCAGAAACGCGACGAATGCCTCTTTCGTTGAGACGGTCGATCTCGACGCCGCGTCGTCCGGATCGGCGTCGCTTCGACAGTTCCCGGACGCCCCGGCGAGAGTGATCGAACACGATGACGTGCTCGGGTGGACGGCGCTGGAGAGTAAGCTGATTGCGGCGTGCGCGACGCATGCGGGGGACGCGAGCGTCAACGCGCGGTTCAAGGCGTGCGCGCTCTTGGGCGCGAGAACAACGTACGAAGCGGTGAATGAACTGAGCGTGGTGGAGGTGTACACGCAAGTGTACGAGGGGGATTTGACGACGTGTAGCACGATCATCGACGTGCACTTGAGGATTCTTGCGGAGAGCATGATTGATGGGGATTGGGGGAGAATTGGAAACGCGTATCAAAAGTTTCACGATTTGCCGCCGCAACTCAAGCGTCAAAGTTTGTTGGCGACGGCTGCCGTCGCGGAGGCGGCGTTGTTGTTCACGAAGGAGGAGTTTGAAATTACGGTGGCTATTCTCAAGGAGGAATACGAAAAGCCGGATGCGACCCCGGAACTCAAGGATGAGTATGAGGTGAACATGGAAATGGTGAACGCCATTGAGCGTTTCATCGAAGAAATGCAAAAGAACAAGGATGAGCGCGATCGCGCGTGAATCGATACGTCGTAGTATTTTAAGTGAACGCGCCGCAGTTTAGAGCCGCTTTATCATCAATATCCATCTATTTTCGTATTGCTTATTACACGGGACGCGCGGCGAGATTCTTTTCCTCTTCGCGTCGTCACATGTTCTCTGTACCTGGCGCGCCGTAAAACAGCGCGTGTAACGCAAATCCAAAGAAGAGGATGCCCCCGACGAACGACACAGTTCTCGGGGAAATCTTCAACGCGACAATTCTACCACCCATGACGGCGAGAGACGTGCAGAAGCAGTGCCCAAGGACACCGCCAATGGCGACGCCGTACGGATTTTTATGCGTGGCGAGAGCGATGGTCGTAATCTGGCTTCTGTCACCCCACTCCGCCAAAAAGATCAACACAAACGCCTCGATGAATACCGGTGTGCAAATCTTGGCCAAGATTCGCGTCAAGCGATTGCGACTACTCACTGCGTTACCTTTTTCCAATTTTTCCTCAACTTCCTCAACCTCGCCAGACATGGACGAGGCGCCTCCCGACTTGTACGCAATGTACATGAGCCGACAACCAAAAAATGTGTACAACACGAATGCCGCCTTACTCACAGTCTCCTTACTAATCAACTGGGGCACCACAAGTCCGAGCATGACGGACAGCACCGTCATGATCGTGAGCGCAGCTAAACCTCCCGCGAGGACGATGCTTCGCGAGTTTCTCATCGCCATGATGGCGGCGATGATGAAGGTTTCGTCACCCAACTCGGAGACGAGAACCATACCCAGGGAAGATACGAAGCCGTCGTTGAACCCACCGTCGCCCTCGGAGAAGTCATCGCCGCCAAGCGAGGACAGGGAGTTTGAACCCCGATCGTGCATCGCTCCGGATAAGCGCGCCGCCGACGCGACGGAGGCGACCGATGCGAGGCATAGGAAGGCAATCACGATCTCGAGGATCGCTTTGCGACCGTGTTGACGCGCGGCAAACATGGTTCAAGTGTGCGGTCGCGACTCGACGAGTCGCTCTGTGATGCGCCAGTCGCGCTATCCGCGTCGGCTGGCTGTGCGTTCCACTCTACAATATCATGTTACAAACGGCTAAATCAACGCGTGACGCGCGCTCCAGAACGCCGCACGACGTCTTCAAATTCTTCTCTCGTCATTCTATACAGCGATGGATCGTTCGCGTCCATGGCGTTTCGCACATTTTCTGGTTTGAACAACGCGAGCATGGCGCGCACGTCGTCGTCCCTCCAATCCGGGAATCCATTCGCATCCGCCACGCGCCTCAAATCCCTCGCGGTGAAGAAGCCACGGGCTTTAGCGTCCAGTGCGTCGTACGCGTGCTCCATCTCGTCCTCGTTCGCCGGTCTCGTCTTCTTTCGGGGCGCTCTCGATCCCGACCGGTTCGCGCCGCTCAGCTCGACCGCCGCGGTTCTTCTCTTCCCGCGTCCACTCGCGCGTCCATCGCCGCGTTCGTTCTCCAATACATCGACGGCATCGTCATCGTCCGATTCTTCTTCTTCCTCTTCTTCGTCGTCTTCGACTTCTTCACTCGTCGACGCCGCGTCGCCGTCGTCCTCAACAACAACCTCTGCCAACGCAACCTTTGCAACACTCCCATCTTCCTTCGTCTCTCGTCGCCCCGTCGACCGGGTCCCGCGCACTGTCGACCGCGTCGCTGGCATTTAAGCCTCGCGACGTGTCCCGACGCGAACCGACGCCGGGTCTATCCTCGACGCCGCGTCGCGCACTACGGGTGGATGTTTTGTCGAGCAACCGTTCCTCACTTCTCAACGCAGCGTAACCATGTCGACGACGACGGCGGCGGCGGCGGCGCCCCCCGAGCGCGTCCAAACCCTCATCCTCGACGTCCCGAACGCGTCGCCCGCGGACGAAATCCTCGACGACGACGACGCGACGTCCACGAGCGGGTTCGCGAGAGACCGAGAGCTCGCGAGAGCGAGGGAGACTCGAGACTGTTTCAAGACACCCGAGGGGCGGTACAACCTCGGAAAGACGTGGACGACGAAGAGCGCGTCGTTCGTCATGTCGCGTGGGTCTGGGTACGGGTCCACGCGCGTCGCAGGGTACGATTCGAGAAACAGACGACGGATCGAGACGGGACGAACGCGAAGCGGGTGGAAACACGTGACGTTTAACGCAGGAGACGGAGCGCACGTGTTAGAGTACAACGCGTCGACAGAGTGTAAACCGATCGGGAAGATTGGTTTTAACGGCGTGGCGGTGACTGCGTTGAGCGTTCGGGACGGGCGAACGGATCGGTACGATATTTTGGTCGGGCTAGCCAACGGCGAGGTGGTCGCGATGGATTTGGAGAAAAACGTCGCCGAAAAGACGAAGAAGGCCGTAGCGTGCTCGAGGTGGAACGCGGATGGAGCGGGGGTGTGTAAATCTAGAGTCACAGCTCTACGATGGGTGCCGCGGGAGAGTCAGGCGATGGGTTTTGATTGCATTTCGGCGCACGCCGATGGAAGTTTGTACATTTACGATTCCGCGAGCGACGGTCCCTCTGCGAAGATTGAACCCTTGTTGGATAGATCCGCGCTCAGCGTCGCCAATGCGGGGGATCCATCGTCAAATCCTCGCGCGAGATGGCATTTTGGTGAAAGTTCTCTCAACGCTGCAGAGTTTTCGCCGGATGGAGATCACCTGGCCGTGGTAAACGGCGCCGGGATGTGCCGGGTGCTCTTCGTGGGCGCCGCCAAGCCAACCGTCATCTCTGGATTCAAGTCTTACTACGGCGGGTTTAACGCCGTGGCGTGGACGCCCTGCGGCAGATACATCATCGCCGGCGGCGAGAGCGACATGGTGGAGATTTGGGGCTTCTACGAACGCGAAGTCTTGGCGTGGGGATGCGGAGGACACCGCAGTTGGATCACAGACATTTTCGTCGACGAGAGGCTCATGCGCGACAGAAGTAACTTTCTGCGCTTCGCCTCGGTCGGAGAGGACTGCAGAGTCGCGCTGTGGGATCTCATCCTCCCAGACGACGAGGAGGAAGCTCCAGCCATCGAAGAGCAAGCCGCGAGATTATCGATTTCATCCACTCGCCACGGCCGCCGAGCGTCTTTCGCGGGACCGGACGCCCAAGTCGCTTGCTCCGCGCGAAGAGACGAAGTGCAGCGCATCGTACCCATTATGACTCACAAACTGCACACGCAGCCAGTCACCGCCGTTCGTTTTACCGACGAGGGCGTCCTCACGGCGACGGCGGACTCTATCAAACTTTGGCTGAGACCGACCACGTCGTCGCGTTACGCCCACTGTCCCCAACCATGACGCACGGCGTATAGTTCAAGCGCGCTCAGTCGTAGGCACATTGTATTTCATCTAGACGCATTAAGATTTATAGACATTCCGTCGCATCGCATCGACCGTCGTTCGCTTGTACTCTCCCGAAGGCTGGAGCGCGCGGCGAAATTTTTCTCTATGGGCAATCAGGACAGCGCGTGTGGCTCGCGGTATCATATGGGCAAACAGACTAAAACATGTTCACGTCCAACTCGCCCAACTTGGACGACTTTTCTCTGGGCGCCGAGCGCCAGCATCCGCCTTTCTAACGCACGCACGTAAAGATGGCTCCGCGCGTCACCTACAAGAGACGGTGCGTACGACGCTCGTAAATCATTGGCGTGACCTGCACACTTCGCGCGTCGCGTTCCGGCGTCGCCCGCCGCCGTAAAAGAGACTCGAGACTGACCTCGCATCGCACGCTTTCGCACACGCGCAGACATGCGTACAACACGCGCAGCAACAAGATCATGAAGAAGCGCCTTCCGGGTGGCGGACTCGGGATCAGCTACGTGAAGAAGACCACCAAGGGCGCGCAAACGCCGGCTGGTGACAACGGTCGCATCCACGGGGTACGTGTTTGAGCTCGATCGCGGAATCCATGAATCTACGGGTTAGGGCTTTGTCCGAGCACGCGTGATTAGGAATCTGCGCGCTCGATCGTCGACGCGACGCGACCATGGGATCGAGAGAGACTTGAAACTGACGGTGATCATCTTTTCAACGCGATCGATAGGTTCCGCGCCAAGCTTCCTCGCACTACAGACGCAAGACCTTGGCCAAGAACAAGAAGAGCGTTTCTCGTGCGTACGGTGGGGTTTTGTCCGCTGGGGCGGTTCGCGAACGCGTCATGCGCGCGTTCCTCGTCGAGGAGCAAAAGATTGTCAAGGTGCGTACGCTCTTCTCTGAGCAGATTGATCTCGATACTCGTTATTTCGCGATCGTAGTGCCGATATCGCCGTGATCGACCGCGTAAACTCGACGACGGAACGAGGGGACTGACGAAGCCTTTGCTCTCTTTGCGTGTTTCTTCGGCGCTTTGCAGAAGGTGCTCAAGCTCCAAGCGGCCAAGGAGGCCAAGTAAGCGAGTTCGTTGACTTGATGAATCTTTAGCGTATTCTACCCATAGTAGAGGGGTTGCGTGCGCTCATCCAGATAAGCGGATGAGCGTCGTAACGGTTGTAATCGAGACGCAGAGGCGTTCAGTTCAGTTTCACACGTTTCATCTTTCTTACAAAATACATCAAGCCCTCTCTATCCTCTACCGCGAGCGCGAGCGCTACTACATCAACCATACTAAAATCTATGTCTCACAGCCATCAGCGAGACGTCTTCAAGACGCCTTGGGAGGCTCTAGCTTGACGCGACAAACTGGACACGTATCTCTCTGCGCCGAGGCCAAAAATAACTCTCGTCAGTCTGGGAACATTCTGCCCGATCGCGACGTCGCGACGCACCAGTTTGAGCCAATCCCCCAAACAATTCTCATGGAATACGTGTTTACACTCTGGTATCCTCTTCACGCTCGTCCCGGTTTCAAAGTCGCACAGGCACACCGAGCACGTCGCTTCGCTCGTCGTCTCGTCCACCTCCACCGTCTCCAACGCCTCCACCACCGCCGGAGCCGCCGGCGCGTCAAAGTTTCTCGTGTCAAACTGTGTAAAGTCAATGTCACCAAACGGCGAGACGGTGGGAGCCCCAAAGCCAGTGGTGAAGACGACGGATAGCACCGCGTTTCCACCTCGGTTGCCGGTTGAGTCTGCACCCGCTCGCTCGAGGAAAACGCCCGCGCACGACGGACACCGCGCGTCTTCTGGACCGGAATCGAACGCGGACGGGTCGACGTTCACGCGTGCGCTACAATCGTGACACCACACGGACTCCATGTCGGCCGAGTCGCGCGCGACGGCGACTGAAGTGGCGCAAGAAGTGGTACAAGATGAACTGGGACGAGTCTCGCGTCGAAGCGACACACAAACGACGCGGAATGTTCACAAACGAGCGGGCGCGCGCTTTCGTTTACCGAATGATACCGATATATGTTTTAAATGCATCCTAAAATCAAGTCTCAACGGACGAGACCACCGCGCGGGGCCCACGCGCCGGTGAGACTAGATCACTACCGACGGGCGCGACGCCCCGCCAACTTTATACGAATAAACCTTTCCATCGCTCGACGAAAATAACCGTTTATTCTTCGCCGACAACGCTGCCTTCAACTCTGAGGAGAACGAAGCCGATCGCGAGGCCGACGAGAGTGATCGCGAAGCACGTGGTCGCGATGGACGCAATCTCCGCACCCTGGTTCGCGATTTGCGCGACTTCAACCATGGAGGCGTTCACCTTGACGGCGCCGCCGCGGACAGACTTGCGCGCAACCTTGCGGGAGCTATTCATTCATGGAAAACGACGAGAAGCGCACACAAAGTCAGTCACGAGTTCACCATTTTTTCACGCGCAGTCGCGAAACGAATCGGCCGAGGCGATGCGACGAGCAATCCAAACGCGCGCGTCCGTCGACTACGACGCGACGCTCGAAAGCGACGACGCACCCGATCACCGGCGTCGCGGCGACAGCCTTGGACGCGGAGAATCGCGCAGCTCTGCGCGCGGTCAAAAGCGAAAACGTAAGAACCACCACCGTCAGTCACTATGCATCGACCCGGGCGTGCCGGTTCACTCCTTCCTTTCCCCCGCGACCCGGGGGATTCGACCCAGGGCGAGCCTCAGCCCCTCAAACGGATAGGGCTTCTCGAGTCCCCGCCCATCGACCGATGCGCGGGGTTTCTCGCGCGTCCCACGACGGACGCGACGAACGAAAACGCGCGGACGACGCGCGACGGAACCGAACGAAATTCACCGCGTCGTTCGTTCCATCGGCGTCCATCGGCGTCCATCGGCGTCGTCGCGTCGTCGCGTCATCCATCCATCCATCCGAATCGCGGTCGAACCCGGCGTCCCATTCCAAGTTTTTCTTGAGTCACGAACGGTCACGAACACACCCACTCGGAGGGAACCCCGCGTCGATCGCGCCCGATCCGTGCCGTTCCCGCCGAGTCGTCGTCCGTTTCGCGTCGTCGTCGTCGTCGTCCGTTTCGCGTCGTCATCGTCGTCCGTTTCGCGTCGTCGTCGTATAAAAATGCGCGCGTACCTCTTGGCGACGTTGGAGCGCGTCGCGGTCGTCGGCGCGGCGACCGCGACGGTGCTGAAGGAGGCGATGGCGGACATGCTGATGATGTGCTTCGGTCGGTGTGTGCGGTGCGTCCCGATCGAACGCGATCGGTCGAGGTCGAGTCGGTCGGTCGGTCGGTCGCGTGTATTTTACATTGGTGTCACCCATCAAGTGTAGGGTTTATGTCGATTTTTTTTAGTACCGACACCGTCCCTCGATGCGCTCGTACTGTGCTCCACCGCGCCCCGTTCGCGTGAACGACGATCGATCGATCGATTCAGTCGAGGAGAACCCGATGGGGGTTGTACAAGACGTACCGAAGTACCGGTACTCATCAACGCGCAGTACTAGTAACTGGAGACGGGAGACGATCGCGCGAGCGAGGGCGAGGGCGAGGGCGAGGGGACCGGGAACCGGCGCTCGATCGCGTGCTGCTCCGCGTCGTCTTCGTTTCCGGGAACGACGCGTTCGTGTGCGTGCGGTGTGTGAGACCGATTGAGATTTGGTTTCGACTCGACTGATTGATTGATTGATTTGAAACCGTCGTTCGTTTCGGTGTCGTCGGAATATCGATTCGATCGCGCTCGAAATGTCGACGAGACGCGGGACGACGCGTGGGCGCGTGGGTTGGTTCTGCGTCGCCCTCTGCGTCGTCGTCTCCGCCGGGTTCGCGCGGGTCGGCGCGAACGCGGCGGCGGAGAACGCGGCGGCGTGGAGAACGGCGCGGTTGGACCCGGATACGTTTTCGACGCCGAGGTCGTTCCAGGAACCGTCGTTTCGCGTCGATGATGAGGGTAGGGTTATGTTTAAAGGGTGGTTCGCGACGTCCAAGCCGACGGAAATTGGACAGCGGGCGCTCGCGGAGGCGTTGCCGGAGGACGCTCGGCCGACGCGCGACGAGAAATGGAGAGTGACGATGAAGGGGGCAGAACGCAGCCTGACGTTCACGCCAGAGGGTGAAATCATAGTCGGGGACGAGTATAGCGCTGGAACGTGGTTCGTGCTCGATGGGCTCGAGTATGATACGGCGGCGGCTTTCGAAGACGCGCCGTCGGATGTCGAGACGTGCGACGCTTCGACGGGCGAATGCGGCGTCAAGGATGAATTGTAGTACTAGAGGAGAGGATTTATACGACTGTTCATCGCGTTTGAGTACCATGGAGAAGATGTGCAGCTATTATTAATAATCAACGGAAAGAATACAACGACTACACCACGTCAACGGGGACGACCTCGGACTCCCGCACGCCTTCTGGAAGGTTACCGCGAGAACCGGCGATAATTTTCGCCGCGACAGATGTGAGCGACGCGTTCTCCTGAACGCGACGTTCATCCCGAGCCCAACGCTCGTAATCGGCAGCGAGTTGCGTGAGAAACCAAGGCATCACCGCACCGAGACTCCAACCGAGAATCGTATTCAAGCGACCACCCGCCCGAGCGAAGACGCCCTCTCGAAAGTCCCCAGCGACGTCAATCTGACACCGAATTCGTTCGCTCCCATCGCTCTCCTCCGTCGCCGTTACCTCGTTTCGTAACTTCAAATCCTTAAGACTCAAATTGATCGCGTTCGTCACGTTAACCGACCTCGCGTCTTCCGGTTTCAGGTTGATAATCTCCGCCGCGACCAACGACTGCACGCACCCGCCCTCCGTCACGCAAACCTTAACCACACCCCTCGGCTCGACGTCGAGAAACAACAGCTTTTGCCGCCCCGCCGAGACGACGAATCCATCATCCCCATCTCCCTCCGTCCTCTGCACGTTTTCAGCGTCGAGCAAGTTGTACTCCTTCGCCGGCAACGCGACGTAATCCTTGGCGGGTTTCGGCGATTTCGGCACCGCCACTGAAAACGCGCGAGATACCCGAAGCGACGCGGCACCGCCGTTCGCGGCGTCGCGCTCGACGTCGACGAGATCGGATGGTTTCGTCGCGCTGCGCGGCGTCGTCACGTTCGCGCGCGAGCGGCGTCGGACGCGCGTCGTGGAGGGTATCGTTTTCGTCAGCATCGCAAAAGTGACGCTCCGCAGAGCGCGACGCGCCGTTCCACTTCGACTTGTTCGGAATGAGCGACGTCGCGCAGCGCACGTTTGAGCTCCCACGGAAGCGATGGACGTATATGAAGATACGATTGTGCGTTTGGCGTCGCTCTCGCGCGTCGTCCTCGTCGTCGACGTGAAGTCCACTCGTTCGTTCGTTCGTTCGTTCGTTCGTTCGTTCGTTCGTTCGTTCGTTCGTTTCGCACTGACTGACTTTGACTTTTACATTGAATCGCGCCGTAGGAGTTTCGGGAGCGGTGGAACCGATCGATGGACGACGAGCGATCAGGGTGACGTCGTGGATGATCTCACGACGGCGGTTCGCGCGGCGGTTCGGCGGGCGCACGGGGTGATTGATGGTGGGTTTGATTTCGAGCTCTTTGGCGTCGAGCGAGACGCGCAAGCGACGGACAGAGTCGTCTATGTGTTTTATGTAAAAGTATCGGGGGAGAATCACAGAAAGGTGTGGAGCGCGCTGACGCTTTCGACGCGGTTCGATGATGAGCGGCCAGAGACGGAGTGTGTGTACGACGTGTTGGGGGTTGAACCCAGTCTCGTTCGGTTTGCGTGAAGTCGGGCGGCTTGTAGTTTTTCTAGCCGGTGTTTTAGCGTACTTTGTAGTAGTTTGGAATCTAGAATGAACGATATTCGTGTTGAAATCGTGCGGGCTATGTCGTGAAGAAGCCTAGTTCTTCGTCGTGAGCGTTTCGTCGCGCACGTCGTCCTCCTCGTCCACCTCGTGTCCGGCGCCGACGACACTATCCTTGATGGTCGCTCTGGCGCCGATGACGGCTCCGGGGCCAATGATGGAGTTTGTGATTTGCACGCCGTCGCGTACGACGACGCCGCGCATGATGACAGAGTTGGAAATCTTCACGCCTGAGCCAAAGTCGCAGCCGGCGCCGATGACGGATTTCTTCACCGAGCACTTATCCTTGAGGACGCAGTCGCCCGCAACGGCGCACCCCGGACCGACGGTTGACTTGGAGCCAATCGTCGTCGATCCGTCCACGACGTTGTCGTACTTGCTCAGAGGCTTTTCGTTGAGGTGATGGAACTCGGCGGCAATGTCGCGCGATGCTTCCAACAACGCGGGCTTGGTTGTGTCCACCACCACGCAATAATTTTCAGGCTTGACGACGAAAGCCGCCACCGGCCCCGCCGTGCCCCCACGGAACTGCTCTCCAGCCATGTGGGGCAAGAGATCCAACTTGACGCTCTGCAAGTAAACCTTGCTTCGAAGCATGTCGAACGTCTCCTTGGCCTCGAGCGCGTACACGCCCACATCCTTGACATCCGTTCGAATGACCATATCTGGAACGGCGGACAACGCCGAACGCTGAAGCTTTAAACGCTTCATCGCCTCGTCGCGCACGCCACCCTCGAGACAAACCACCACGCTCTCATCTCCACTCAACCCAACGTATCTCACGCCCTTGGGCGCCCGTCCAGCCTTGCGCTCAATCTCGTCCCAGGGCCTACGCTTGGCCAACGCCACCGTCGCGCTCGCCGCCGAACACATGTGCGCGCTCACGACGTCATCCAAAGCCACATCCGTCACCACGTCTCCGTGCACCACAATCAACGTCGACGCGTTCCCAGCGCTCTCCTCCACCAAAGCCAACCCTCTCGCGCTTCCAGCGTCATCATCCGCCGCGATAACCTCCACTTTTACCCCGACCAACGCGCTCCCGCTCTGTCTTTTCCACGCCTCCACTCGCTCTCGCATCACCCCCGCGTGCGCGTCTCCCGCCGCAACGATCGTGATCGCCTCGCACGCGTGTCTCTGCATCGTCGCCAGCGCCCGCGTCGCGTGATACGCCAGCGTTTTCGTCCCACCGCACTCTAAATCGTACCGGCACGCCCCATCCTCGAGCACCGCGTCACCAAAGCTCTTCTCACCCTCACGAAGCGCCAGCACGACTCCGTGCGCCCGCATCGTCGCCCGCGCGTTCGACGCGAGTCACGAATCCTCCCCGCGTCTCGCCCGCGTCTCGTCCCCGGCGATCGCGTCCGTCGTCGCCGTCTGACCACGCGCGTCGGTCGCGTTGAATCCAAACCACGAGGGCGAGAGGGAGAGGTTTTTCGAGTGTGTATGGACAGACAGACAGACAGACAACTTAACTTTTTCGAAACTCTCCTCACCGGGGCGGGATCGAGTTCGGGGCGCTCAGTTCCCGACGGGCGCCCGCGTCGGACGGACGAACGGACGGACGAACGACGCGAGCGCGCGCGCGGTGAGACGGGCGAAGGGACGGACGATCGGTCGGTCGAAACAGGAGGAGGTGTCGGGAGGACGGACGGACGGACGGACGCGCGTCGATCGGTTTTTGGATTTGGATTTGGATTGCGTTGCGTTGACGCCTTTGCGACGTCGGCGTCGACATGTCTCTTCGATTGAGAGAGCTGATAAGACGGGTGCGGGATTGTAAAACGGCGGCGGAGGAACGGGCGTGCGTCGCGAAAGAATCGAGCGCGATCCGGGAGTCGTTTAGGGACCCGAACCAGGGGCGGTACGTGCCGAGGAACGTGGCCAAGTTGCTCTTCATGCACATGCTGGGATACCCGACGCACTTTGGACAGATGGAATGCGTGCGGTTGACGGCGCAAAACGGGTTCCCGGAGAAGCGGATCGGTTATCTCGGGTTGATGTTGCTCTTGGATGAAGATCAGGAGGTGACGATGTTGGTGACGAATAGCGTGAAGAATGACTTGACGCATAAGAACCACTACGTCGTCGGGCTCGGGTTGTGCATGTTGGGAAGTATTTGTAGCGCAGAGATGGCGAGAGACGTCGCCGGGGAGGTAGAGCAGTTGATGGGGCACTCGAATAGTTATGTGAGGAAGAAGGCGGCGCTGACGGCGACGAGAGTGGTGAAAAAAGTGCCGGAATTGACGGAGGGATTCGTGGACGCGGTGGAAAAACTCTTGGCAGATAGACATCACGGGGTGCTTCTTGCCGCGTGCACGCTCGCAGTAGAGATGTGTGAGATGAAGGAATACGGTGTTGAGGTGCGCGAGCGTCTGCGTAAGCTCGTGCCCAATCTGTGCAAGGTGCTCAAGTCGTTGATTTACGCGGGAAAGAGCGCCGAGCACGACATCGCCGGACACGCAGATCCGTTTTTGCAATGCGCAATTTTGCGGTTGCTTCGTGTCTTGGGCCGCGGTGATGCTGATGCGAGCGATGCGATGAGCGATATTCTCGCGCAGATTGCGTCCAACACGGATGGCTCGAAGAATGCGGGCAACGCTATTCTTTACGAAGCCGTGGAGACTATCATCGCCATCGAAGCCGTGGGAGGTTTGCGCGTCTTGGCGGTGAACATTCTCGGAAGGTTTTTACAAAACAAGGATAACAACATTCGATACGTCGCGCTGAACACGCTCGCCAAGGTTGTTGCGGTCGATACTCAGGCGATTCAGCGCCATCGAGCCATCGTGGTTGAGTGCGTTAAGGATTCCGATATTTCCATTCGGCGCAGCGCGCTGCAGCTAGTGTACAGTCTCGTAAACGCGAAGAATGTCACCACTCTGTCGCACGAGTTGTTGGACTACTTAGATGTGTGCGATGAAGAGTTCAAGCGTGATTTGGCCAAGAAGGTTTCGGAATTAGCGCTCAAGTTTTCGCCGAGCAAGCAGTGGTACATTGACACGTTCGTCACTCTGCTCACTCGCGCCGGCCGCTACATTGACGAGAACGAGTGTAACGACTTTATGGGTCTCGTCGCGAGAACGCCTCAGTTGCACGGATACGCTGGACGATCTTTGTATCGCGCGGCGTGCGAGGAGAACGCTCCCGTTGCGTTGTGTGCCGTCGCGATCTGGGTGTGCGGAGAGTACTCGGACGCAATGGTGCATGCGTCGCCCGTGGAAGGAGAGGTGTTGACAAAGGTGAGACATGACGACGTGACCAAGCTCATGATGACCCTCCTCAACGACAAGACGTATACGTCCGTGCAACATCTTATCATGACGGCGCTTGCGAAGATTTCTGTCCGCGAACCGAGCGAATCGGCGGCGATTCTACCCATTTTGGAAAAGTACACGCCGAGCACAGTTGAGGTGGAGACGCAGACCAGAGCTCAGGAGTACAAGAACATGCTCGAAAAGCTGCCCAACTTGCGGGAAATGCTCTTCGAGCACATGCCTCCTCCTGAGGCTCCTAGATTCGTCGCGGCTGATACCATGGAGACACTCGCGCAGAAAAAGGCGGCGAATTCGGCAAAGGCAGCGACGAAATTTGGGGACTTGCTCGATTTCGGCGATGCCGAGGCTTCCGCCCAAGCGCAAAACACTGGAGTGGACTTGCTCAACGATTTGTTGGGTGGAGATAGCGCCACCGACGCGGTTTCGGCGCCCGTCACTCCCGCGAAGCAGTCGCAAGCTGTGGATCTCCTCGGTGATATGCTGTCCGAACCAGCCCCGCCCGCGAGCGCGCCGCCGAAGCAGTCTTCGTCAGCAGACGCGCTGGCCGATCTCTTCGGTGGAGCGGATTTGTCCAGCACACCCTCCAAGGGACCGGCGTCGGCAAACATTTTAGATGATTTGATGCCGTCGTCCCAACCGGCCACGTCCAAGCCCACGGACCCTTTTGCCTTCTTGACAGCCGGCGCACGAGACGCCGGCGCGCAACCCGCCGCCGTCGCCGGTCTCATGGACTTGATGTCTGATCCCGCCCCGACGCCGACGAGCGCGCCGAGTGCTCCGACGCAAACTCCGCCCGCGTATACCAAGGGTTCGCTCAGCGTTTACTTTTCAACGTCAAAGTTGAATCCGCTCGACTCGAGCGAGACGACGATTACGGCACGTTACGAAAACACTGGCGCGCACGCCATCGAGCAATTCTCTCTTCAGGCGGCAGTACCGAAAACTATGACGCTGTCCATGCAAGCGGCGAGTGGGACGACCATCACGTCGACCGCACCTGTGACGCAGACCATGACTGTCGTTGCCGCGCCCGAACACGGAGCCAAGCCCATCGCGTTGCGCTTAAAGCTGTCATGGACCGAGAACGGTCAAGCGATGAACGACATGGCAACCATCCCTAGAATCGATTGATTACCACTGTAGTAGAAGAATCTGTGTACAAGTACGAGTACTTTATTTTACATGCTTTTACCCGATAGAGCAGATCTAAGATGTTCGCGAGAAATTTGCTTTTGCACCGCCGTCGTCTCCACGACGCCTACAGATTGTTGAGAAGAATTGACAACCACCATGAAGGACGCATCCGCCGGTATTTGAAAGTCTCTCAGTTTGACATCCGCGTCGACGATCGGTACACTTTCCGTGATGCCAGCCACCCGATCTTCGAGCACGAGAGTACCATTTTCGAGCGCTTCGGCGATCGCCCGCGGCGTCACCACGCCCGCGTACGCTCCGTCCACGGAAGACATCACAAAGACGCATGGCGGAGGATTCTCTGAATCGGTCACGCTGAGTAAAACGTCGGACGCCGTCTGAAGCGTCGCGTCTTCACTAATAGCCACGACATCTGTGCGCATGACGTCTCTAGGACGAGAGATGAGCGAAGATGCCAAAGCGGCGACACCCTGCGTCTCGATGTCGTTTGCGCTGCTTTGCGCCGCAGTTGCCGCGTCTTCCACGCTATTCACGATGGACGTCGCCAACGTAACGGTTCCCATGAGCGGAAGGATGATTCTGTAATCGCCAGTAAGTTCGAAAAGAAGAAGAATCGCCGTCAAAGGAACCCTGCACACGCCACCGAGAACCCCAGCCATGGCTACGAGCGCGTACGCTTGCGGCGGAGCCGCAAACGGCGCAGGAAAGTCTATCATTTCGAGCACGCCGCCGAATCCCGTGCCCAAGGCGGCGCCCAAGAAGAGCGATGGCGCGTACACTCCGCCCACTAGTCCAGAGCCGCGACAGATGGCTGTCGCGACGAGTTTCGCCAGGACGAGCTCGCTCAGCAACAACGGCGAAAACGTTTGCGTCGCGTTGCGAGACAAGAGCGAGTTGACATTGTCAAAGCCTTGATACGTCACCTGAGGGAATTTTAACGCCAAACACCCGAGCAAAAAGCCACCTATCGGAGCGTGCCATACGCGTGGAAGTCCGATACCACCCTCTTCTTTCGGTGCCGCGACGATGTTTTCCGCGAATTCATCGAACGCCACGTTCATTTTGCGCAACGCCGCCGCCGTGACGCCGCATGCGACGCCCAGGGGAAGATACAATGGAAGCTCTACGAGATCTACGAGCTCAAACGGGGGAACGTCGACGCCCGGTGATGTTCCAAACACCACAGTCGTGGCGACGGTTGACAAGACGCTCGCGAGAATGACCATCTCCGTCGTCAACGCGCCCGTGCTCGCGCCTCCCTTTGATCCAGGTACCAAAATCGACTCAAAGCCGAAAAACAATCCCGCAATCGGAGCACCGAACCCAGCACTAAAACCAGCCGCGGCACCCGCGGCGAGCAATCCCAATCTACTCGGCGCCGCCGTGGGAAACGCCACGCCGACCCGTTCCGCCACCGCGGCGCCCAACTCTACGCTCGGTCCCTCAGGTCCGAGCGAACATCCGGCGCCGAGCGTCACCGCCGCCGCGCAAGTCTTGGCCAAAACCTTCGCCCCGACGGGTACGGAATCCCCGCTCGTCGTCGTCATCGCCGTCATCGCCCGCTCACTCTCCTCTAAATCACTTAAATCTATCCCCGAATACCCATCCGTGCTCCATCCAAAATCCATCGATCCGTTGTCATCCGCGTTCGCCGCTTCATCCGACGTTGACGCTCCATCCTTCACCTTCCCATCCATCCTCGGATTCGGTTCCCCGACGAAACCTCCGGACGCGAACCTCAACCCACTCACCACCATGCCCCCGAACGTCGGCACGAACAGCGTCCCGATGGCGTTTCCGAGCGTCGTCATCGGATCCGTATCCACAAACGGCGCCGCGCCGTCGCACCACGTGACGCAACTACCAAAGACGACGTTGTGCAAATCCTTCTCAACCGCGTTAAACCCACCGACGGCGATGCCGGCGGAGATACCCACGGCGGCGGCGGTGAGTAGGAGCGTGTTTTGATCCGGATCGCCCGGTGGTTCGGACGTCGTCGATGCGTTCGTCAGCGCCGGCGTCGCTCGAGATGCAGACGTAGCGCTGACCGTTCGACGACGTCGACGCATTTTAACACGACGACATCCCACGGCGACGCACGGCGTCGGCGTCGACGCGAGGGCGACGGGTGCGCGACACATCGCGTTCGTCCGTCGCGCGCGCGCCGCGCGACGACCCGCGCGTCGAACCGTCCGCGCGCTGACGACGCGTGAAGTGACGACTGAGTGAGTGAGCGAGCGAGTGGATAAAAAGTGAGTTTTGGCCAGTGGTACGCGACGAAACGTTACAACATTTTAGCCGCGCCGGCGGCGACGAGGGATTGCATGGCGCGAAACTCGCAGTGCGCATCCAGGAAAGCATCTAAAGTCGACGCGTCGACGAACGACGCGGCGACTGAGACGCAGACGTCGTTTCGTGGATCGCCGACGGATGGATCGACGAGCGGCTTGGCTACGTGCCACCAGTTGCTCGGAACGACTAAAATGTCACCCGGAGCGACGTCGACGTCCAACCTGCGAGCGTTGGCGAAGAGTGGGTACCGCTCGAATACATCCTCCGCGTCGATGTCTTCAATCATCGATCGGTTCCCGGTGGTTCCGTCGCCGGATTGATACAACCATTTCGCGTCGGCGGGCGGAAACAGACTAAAGCGCTTTCGTCCTTCAATTTGGAAGCTCGCCGCGTGCACCGCGCACGTGTCCCGATGGAGAAACGGAAACCCGGAGCAATGCACCGCGGAACACACGAACAGCTCGTACCACGACCTCCATCTATCGGGGACGCCGGGCGTCATCGACGCGTCCTCGAGCGCGTTCGCGCCGAAAGCCTTTGGCAGGCGCAACTCGACCGCCGCGTCTGGAAAGTAATCCGCCACGTGCACGTTTCGCAGGTACCTCGACCGCGTCTTCGCGTCGTCAAACTTTAAAAACTCCCCCAGCGACGCGCGCGGCGTCTCTCCACCGCCGCCGTCGAGCGGTACGGTCGTCGACGCGTATTTTTCACTCAGCGCTCGAGCCGTGAGCGCCTTTCCGCGTCCAGTGTGCGCGCCCTCGGCGTCGACGAGAACGACGGGAAGTCGTCGCTCGAGAAAGGTTCGCGCGAACGTCTCCGGGGTCATCCCATCTACCGGGATTCTCGGCGGGACGTACGCCAGCGTCGCCCCTCGCGCCGTCATTCGGCTCGACTCGTCCGTCATTCGGTCGGTCGTCGCTGTGACGATGGATGCACTTTTTACTCTTCATGCGTCACACGTCATGCGTCACACGTCGACCGACGGACGGACGTGAACGATGATTGGTCTCGCGGCGGTCTCGACGCCGGTCCAATGCGGTCGTCGCACCGCCGTCGCGCATCGTCGCCGTCGTCTTCTTCGACGCGAGTTCGCGACCGCGGCGTTGGACTGCGGGGAAATCGCGTGCGCCGTGAGTGACGACGCGTCTTCCTCGTCGGCGAAAATCGCCGTCGTGAACGGTAGATCCGTCTCCGCCCGCGGGTTGCGATCGTGCGAGATCGTCGACGCGTCCGGGAAGCGAACGACGATCGGCGCGCGCGGGTCCGCGACGGGTGGACCGGACGTCGTCGTGCTCTTGAGACACCTCGGGTGACTGTTTTGTTGGTCCGCGGCGCGCGAAGCCGCGGACCGACGAGAACGCATCGAAGCCGCCGGGGGATCGCTGACGCTCGCATCGATCGGTTCGGTGGAATCGTTGGAAAAGTTTCTCGAGCTCAACCCGACGATTCCGAGAGACGTCGCGTTCGTGGACGATAGCGAGAGTTTCGCCCTGTACGAAGCCGCGGGTTTCGGCAAGTTTACCGACGCCAAACCGGATAAAGTGGAATTGAAACCGACCAATTTTAGCGCCGGGGATTGGTGGAAGTACCTCACCAACGTCGCCAAATTGGCGCCGATTAAAAAGGGTGAAAAGCTCTCGGGCGTCCCCGAGGGCGTGCTTCGACTCGGGGGCACTTTCGTGCTCAGAGGCGAAGACGTCGAGTACGCCTGGGCCGACGCCTTGCCGGGAGACCATCCGAACATCGACGACGTTTTACGTAAAGTAAACGTCCCGGCGTAACGACGCGCCTTTCACCACGGGGGCACACCCACCCCCGCGTCTTCGCGCGCGCACCACCACCACCACCACACCACACCCATCCATCCATCCATCCGTTCGGTGATGGTTTCCACGACGCCACTCGTGACGCGTCCGCGGCTCACGCTTTCCGCTTCGCAAGCCGCCGCGCGACGCCGACTTTGCGCGTCCAAAACCATCACCGAACGCCCGACCACCAGACGCTCGACGCGACGCGCAGTATTTACGCGGTAATAACACGCACGCCGTCCGATTCCATCCGTCCGATCCGATCCGTTCGTCCGTTCCGTCTGAACAGCTCTCAACTAAAAGTGAACAAAAACGCATCCATCGACGATCCCAGACTCACTCGAGCGTGAAAAGCGTAAAGCGCACTCGAACCGTTCTCCACACCATCGCCCGACGGGTCTCACGTCGACGCGATGACGACGACGACGACTTCGATGGTTTCGACGCGATCGACGACGTCGGCGGTCGAACGCGGACTTTCCGGACGCGCGGCGAGGTCGGCGGCGGCGACGACGCGGCGACGACGAAATGGAGGTGATCTCGGCGGCGGCGTGTCCAGAGCGTCGGCGTCGTCGAATTCGTCGGCGCGACCGGCGTCCCGCGGACGCGGACGGGGCGGACGACGCGACGCGGGAGGGAAGTGGAGTGGGTTGACGCACGCGACGCGGGCGACGGGAACGGTGGCGGTGCGCGCGACGCGCGGACGCGGGAGGGATTGTTTGTTGGATTCTTTTCGGGCGTCGGGCGACGGAGGAGTCGTCGGGGTCGGGGGAAGACGCGGTCGGTTGACGGTGTCGCGGGCGAGCGGTGACGACGACGAGGAGGGCGACGCGGTGGTGGTGAGTGGTGGTGCGCCGCCGGAACCGGTGCGAGAGGCGGACGAGTTGAACGTGAAGAACGCGGCGTTCGCCGTCGGCGTGGGCGCGTTGTTGAGGTTTGGGTTTCAGTGTCCAGACGCGCTCGAGCCTCAGGCTTGGAATTTGTTGAGCATTTTCGTGAGTACGGTGACGGGATTGGTGTTGAAACCGATGCCCGTGGGGGCGTGGGCGTTCGGGGCGCTGACGGTGGCGTTGGCGACCAAGACTTTGTCGTTCACGCAGGGATTGAGCGCCATTACGAATGAGGTGGTTTGGCTCATCGTCGTCACCGGGTTCTTCGCTCGGGCGTTTATAAAGACTGGGTTTGGTGATCGTTTGGCGCTCTTGTTCGTCTCCGTGGCGGGGAGTACGACGCTTTCGTTGGCGTATGGGTTTCAGATTGCCGAGGCGTTGTTGTCGCCAGCCATGCCGTCGACGACTGCTCGCGCTGCCGGTGTCTTTGTACCCGTCATCAAGAGTTTGGATAAGCGCACGAGAGAGTACCTCATCGGACAGCAGATTCAAGGGACATCCCCGACGTCAACGTTTTTGCTTTCGGGCGCGGCGCAAAACTTTTTAGCCATGCAAATTGCGTTACAGAGCGGCATCCCGTTCGCGAACCCGTTCAACGCGTGGTTCGTGGCGGCGAGCGTGCCGGCGTTTGCGTCGCTGCTCGCCACGCCTCTCGTGGTGTACATGATGGATCCTCCAGCGTTGAACGAAACCCCCGACGCGCCCGTGGCTGCGGCTGAGAGGCTCAAAGAACTCGGTCCGTTAAGTTCCATTGAAAAGAAGATGGTCCTTTCTCTCAGTCTCACCGTGTTTTTGTGGGTTTTTGGCGTGCAGTTGGGCATCACCGCCGTCGTCTCGGCGATGATTGGCATGTGCTTCATGCTCGCTTTCGGCGTGCTCTCCTGGGACGAAGCTCTCGGGCAAAAGGGCTCTTGGGACACCCTCATCTGGTTCGCCGTCTTAGTCGGGTTTAGTGGACAGCTCAACACGATGGGTGTCGTGTCGTGGCTGAGCGGATTCGTGTCCTCTACGCTCACCGGTATGGATCTCGGAGTTTGGGGCATGTTTGCCGCGCTTCACGTGTTTTACTTTATCCTGCACTATTTTTTCGCGTCTCAGTCTGCGCACGTCGGAGCTCTGTACCCGGCATTTTTGGCCATGCTCCTCGGAGCGGGAGTTCCGCCTCATCTCGCGGCGCTCTCCTTGGCGTTCAACACGAACAACATGGGCGGTTTGACGCACTACGCGAGCGGTCAAGCCGCCGTGTACTACGGCTCGGGAGAAATCAGCCTGAACAAGCTGTGGAAGCAAGGCGTGTACATGAGCGCCGTAAACTTCCTCATATACGGCACCATCGGCATGGGATGGTGGAAATTTATCGGGCTCTACTAATCGAGTGAAAAGAGACATCGATGAACCTGTAGAAGCAAAAAAATCACAGAAGTACCGGTACATCCACATTGTAAATAGCCGCAACAGTTTTCTACTACAACAGAACGACTACAAACACGAATCCGGATCCACCTCACACGCGTCGAACGGCTTAAATCTCTTATCGATGTCCGCCACCGATCCCATCGCCTTGAACGCCTTGAGTTTCAACGGTCCTTTTTCGTACGAATCCTTAAAAACCGTCACCACAAAGCTCACGTCGCTCTTGCCCTCCGGGATGGGCCCGTCGATCGAACTCAACACCGTTCGACTGTTCCCATCCGCGTTCACCGTCGCCGCAGAGTTCCCTTCGACGTCATCTACAAATCCAAACACGTTCGCCGCGTCGATCGACCGCCCTTTCACCCGGTTATCCGCCGTCGCGTCGAACCTCAGGCAGAGCGTCTTGAGCTTGTTGGGCACGTATTGGTTCGCCGGGCACTCCACCTTTGTGTACCGAACGTTCGTGAGCTCAATCTCCCCGGAAAACGCCCGCGCGACGTCGATGGGTGCGAACATCGTCGTCGCGCACGCGAGGACGCACGCCGCAGCCGCGTTCGGAACGTTGACGTTGACATCGACATCCACTCGAGGAGTACCGACACGCGACACCGCTCGAACGCGCGTCACCCGGCGCGAACGCGCCCGCGACGTCGCGTTCGACGCGCGTCGAACGTTACGCAATAATTCGTGCGTTTCGATTCCTGCCCGTGACATCTCGCAGTGTCGTCGCGCCTTCGTCGTCGTCGGGCGGACCGCAGTCTGAGGGCCGTGGAGTCTTCTCGCGACCGTTGAGTCCCGCGGCACTTCACGACGACGAAATGTACCGCGCGTTGACGACACCGCCGGCGCGGACGTCCACCCGCGCGCGCGCGGGTGAACCCGATGGACGCACGCGATCGACCGACGCGCGATCGCGGGCGAATCTCGTTCGCGTGACGCCGTGCGTCGGGGAAGTCTTCCGCGCGGAGTGCCTCGGGGTCGTGTCGAGACCTTCGGGCGACGCCGAGGATGATGTCGACGTCGCAACGTCGCGGGACGACGCGGACGACTCGAGCGAGACGCGAGCGATGGCGCGACGGGTGTTCTTCGCGACGAACGCGTTGGGGGCGATGGCAGCGGCGACGACGACGATGGATGGGGTGGCGAACGCATTCGAGGAGGTGCCCAAGGATTACGCAAAGCTCGCGCGCGAGGTGGTGGAAACACTGAGCGCGTCGCTCGAGTACGAGGCGGCGAACGCGAACGCGTCGCCTGGGGAGCGGTTCAAGCTCGCGAAACCGGCAAAGGAGGCAGTTAAGGCGTACATTTCGTACGATAAAGGGGGTGGGTCGGTGAAAGGGTCGACTTCGTACGTAGATATTTCGGAAGCGTTGCGCGAGCTGAGCGCGTTTTACAAAACCAACGGGGCGACGGCGTTCATGGCGAGCGATACGAGGGAGAGAATTCTCGGCAAGCTGTACGAGGCGAGAGATTCTTTACCCCCGGCTGAACCGTCCATCATGGATAAGCTATTACAAATCGGAGTGAAAGCCGACTAGCGAAGACTTGTAGAGGAGCAAAGCGTGCACGACGACTCAACGCCCCACTTTCTAGAGCGCGAACGAACGATCCGAGGCGACGATGCCCGCCCCGGGCCCGAAGGATGGCCACGCATCGAAAGCGTCGAGAGATTTAGGAGGCATTCGCGGCCTAACGCGCGAGATTAAAAACGTCGCGGTCAAATCCAACGGGTTCAAAGGTGCGTCCAACGCGAGAGCGAGAGCTGGCGTGCGACTGGGAATGGGAAACGGCGCCAAGGCGGTCGCGGCTCGAGAAGCGCTTCGGGCTAAATTGCTCGCGAGAAGGCTCGCGCGGGCAAACGGGGACGTCGACGCGTCGACAGCGCGGACGAGCGGGTCGAAACGAAAGGCTGAGGACGTGGAAGAGGCGGACGAGGAAGACGCGGCGAAAACGCAGCCGCCAGAAGAGAAGAAAGGAAGGGTGGATGATTCGATCGCGAGTGACGACGAGAAGGTGGGAAGAGGCACGGGGGAGGCGAAACGAGATGGAGACGAAGCGCTAGCGGCGAGCGGGTACGCGTGCGATGTTTGCGGGATTAAGTGTGGGACAATGAATAACTATCGTAGCCACACGAGCTCGAAAAGACACCGACTCGCGGCACAGCGTAAATTGGGACGGCAGATTCTCGCGGGTCTCAAGGCGAAGAGGGTGGAAACAGAGTGAAAGCGTGTTTGTATCGTGTATGTGTGTGTTCGAGAGGTGTGTAACAACAACAGTAACAAATTGTAAGCGTACTACCTGACTACTATGTGACGTCACTTTTTCTTTTTCTTTTTGGCGCTCTTGTCGCCGGCGGATTTCTTTCTCTTCTTCTCGGGCTTTTCAGGCGCGATGTCGGAGTCAGAATCACCTCCATCAACGTCTTCGTCGTCGCTCGCTTCGCGCATTTCGACGTCGGGCACGGCGCAGCCGAGGAGATTGCAAATGCGAGCGAAAGCCTTGCTCGCTTTTTGCGGAATCGCGGGCGGCTTGGACATTTGCTTCGCAATGGCGTCTGTGATGGCGTCGACATCGATGATTGACTTGATACTCGTGTCACCAAGAAGTCTGTCGAGAGACTCGATGCACACCGCAACCTGCTGGCAGGCGTCCGCGCGCGTGTTTTTGTTCTTATACGGCGCCGCGATGGCGGCGGCGAGCGACGCTGAAACAAGCTTGATGGATTTCTTCACGCTCTTCGCGAGTGAAGGGTATCTCTTCTTGCTCGACTGAATCACCGGGTTGACGAGCTTGAGCGCTTCGAGCCGTAAGAATTCACCGCGAGCGTTCGCTTTATCGGCATCGAGAGCGACCAATCCGAAGAGCTCGGGGAGGAGCGCCGCAGCGAGCGCCGGATGCTTGGCAAACATTTGCGAGAAGAAGGACGTCTTCAACTTGCTTCTCTTCGACTTGAACATCTCGAGCGCTTCGCGGAAGCATGCCACACTGTTCGAGCTCGCAACTTCTTCGCCCGTTGCGGGAGCCTTAGCGCCGGATTCATGCAAGACGACAGCTTCGAGAACTCTCAACAGGTATGCGGCGGCGGCGCTCGAGGCTCGATTGAACACCTTGGCCTCGCCCGCACCCTTGTTCGTCGCAACGATGATCGATTTGAGACCAGCCTGAAGAGACTCGGCGGTAACTTCATCGCCGATGAGTTCCGGAAGATCTCTGGCGTGCGAGATGTGCTTGCTAATGAGCGATGCGAGTCTCTCTGCGAGCTGCGTGCTCTGCGGATCCTGTTTGCCGAGCGCCTCGCGCGTAGCGTCCAAGAGCGTCACCGCGGCACCCGGCAAATATGCACTGCCCGGTTGTGCCTTGGCGTAGAGCTCGAAGAGCGAGATGACACGGAACTTAAAGTCGCGAGTCGCGCGCTTCAAGTTCTTCTTACGCATCAAGTCTTGCTGTCTGCTCTTGAAGGCTTCGGCAAGAAGCTTGTCGATGCGGAACATCGCGGCGTCATCCATATCTTCCGACTCAGAGTCGTCGTCATCATCATCATTAGTCGTTCCGAGAACCTTGCTCGCGGCTGAGCGCATGGCAGCAATCTCGGCTTCGTTGGCTTCGCCATGATCTTCCTCGCCTTCACTGTCGTCGTCGTCGCTGTCGTCGTCGCTGTCGTCGTCCTCTTCCTCTTCGCTATCCTCCGCTTCGCTGTCATCGCTATCATCCGCCTCGGTGAGCAAATCATCCTCCTCTTCGTCTTCATCCCCTTCATCCGTAACTTCCGGACCGGCGATGATGCGAAGCATGTCTTGGATGCCCTCCTTGGACACCCGACCGGACACCGCTTTGAAGGTATGCTCGACTACGTCTCTGAGTAAAGCGCTCGGTTGCGCGAGCAAACTAAAGAGAATATCCGTCAAGACATCGATAGCCTGCGGTTCTTCTTCGTCACCCTTCTTCGATCGCTTCTTCTTCTTCGCATCGATGAGTTCACCGACACAACGAGGTAAATCCTGGAGCGCCGGGGTGAATTCGCGCCAATCGCTTACCTGGAGCAAGGAGAGCACGCGAATGAGCGGCGTAACCTTTGCGGCGAGATCGTCTTCGCTCGCGTCGCACGCGTCGAGCGCCTTGAACAGCTCATCGCGAACCTCTTGGTACTCACCCGGAATGGCGTCAAACATCTCAATAGACTTGTCCTTTTCCAAATCGCGACAAAAGGTGACCGCTTCGGTGAGGAGATCCACGACTTCGACTTTGGACTCGTCATCCTTGTTTGCGGCGGAGCGTTGCGCGCGAATATTCGAGTTGATCATGGCCAAAAATCGCGTGGCACACGCGGTGCGCACAGACCCAGTCGGTTCGCCCAAAGGATTCTTACGTATAAAGTCTGGAACGCGCGACTTGGCCTTGGTAGCCTTACCTGAGAGCTTGTAGAAGGCGTGGAAGAGCATGAATTGCATGAGCTCGACGGTTTTCTCCTTTGGCAACATCGCCGAGAGCCCAGCCATTTGCTCTAGCGCCCAGAGACGACGTTTTTGTCCCGCGCCGTTCGCCAGAGCGCTCGCGAGCTCCTCTTCCGTACCTAAAACATCCGGGTCTTGCTCCGGTGTGGTCGTCACGACGTCGTACATGCTCTCCATGTATCGCGTCGCGTCATCCGCGTCGAGTCCCTTGACGAGATCCTGCACGGCGTTCGTCTTGGTCACATTGTCAAATCTCGTCGGCCCCTGGCGCTGCAAAGCCGCGATGACGGCAATCTTCTTCTCAGAGTCGGTCTTCGTATCGGAAGCGAAAGCGACGATGCGCGCGAGGCAGTCAACCGCGCACTCGTGCAAGTAATTATCTGGCGAGCTCAGGTTGTTCAAGAGACACTTGACGAAGTTGGCAGAGAAGAGCGCGGGAATTTCGTGTGCTTCCGCCTCGGACAGCATCGAGTCAAAGATGCGAAAGCCGAGGAAACGCTTGTGGTGAGACCCAGAGACGAAGAGGCCGTCTTCGCACACCGTTTCCCAGAGCTGCACGTTGCCGCCAACCTTTTTCGCCTCGCGAAGCATCATCTCCCAAGCGCTGTGCACCCGTGGATGCGTGTTCGCGCCCTCAGTCAACGCGTTCGAAATCTTTCGCAAGTGCGTCCGCGTGAACATCTCCGCCCAGTTGACGCCACCCTTTGACGCCTTTTTACCACCAGAGCTAGCCGTTTGCGGAACGCAACCAATCGTCTCGCGCATTTTCGCCGGTAACGCGTCGTACAACTCGCACGCCAACCATAACGTATCCGCGCCCGCTTCCGCCGAGCAATCCGCACTCAACCACTCACCCAATCCCTCCACGCGCTCCGCCACGCTGGCGAAAGTTTTAACACCGAGCGAATTCTTCACTTCAATCACGCACGCCGCCGCCGGTTCCGCCAAATACGCCTTTTCCTTGGCCAACGCGCGCGCTCTCTCCACGACGCTCGCTCCGCACTCGACTCGCTCCTCCTCGCCCACATCCTTTCGCGATTCCAACGCCCGCGCCACCGCCGCCGCACCGAACAACCGCCCGAGCAAGATATCCCTCGCCTCCATCCCTTTAGTCCCCTTCGTGATCGGCGCTAAATTCGCATCCAGCGCCCGCAACGCTTCCTTCGGGCTCGGTCCGCTCGGTTCGCACGCGAGCTCGCACAGCGCCAGCGCGAACCCCTGCCTCGCCCCTCCCCGTCCCGAACTCAACCCTCTCGTCAGCCTCCGAAGCGCGTATTCCTTCACCCCCTCGCTCGCGCGTCCATTCGTCTCCTCCTCCTCGTCTTCGTCGTCGTCATCGTCGTCGTCGTCGTCGTCCCTTCGTCGCTCTTCGCCTCGAGCGCCGCCGCCGCCAGACTTCCCACTCGCGTCGTCCCGTCGTCGGTGTTCGCCGCGCAGCGCCCCGACGAGCGCTTCGCACGCCCGTCGTCGCGCGTCACCGTCCTCCGACGCCAACGTCCAAAACTGCGAGAGGATTTCCGGCGCCACCTCGCGCGCCGTCGTCGTCGCCATCGTCGCCGTCGTCGTCGTCGCCGTCGTCGCGCACTGACGCGCACTGACGACACCCAGAGCGACGGTTCGTTCGTTCGATCGATCGATCGCGCGGTCAGAATCGATCGACCGTTTTCGAGGTTCACGCCACCGCGATGATCGATCGATTCCACCCTCTGGTCGTCGTCGTTCCCGGTTGTTTTTTTACGTTCGCGACATCGAATCGGGAACATCGATCGATCGATCGATCGATCGGGCATTTCTTCGTTCGATGTTCCCGATCGCGCGTTTTCATCGATCGGATCGCACGGGTGCCCGAACGGGTGGGTGCCCGGACGGACGAAGAGACGACGAAGAGACGACGACGACGACGTCACTTTTAGAAGCGCGCGCGCGTGGACGTCGACGTGGACGTCGTCGAACGCGGAGACGAGACGAGAGACGCGAACGAGGCGGGGGAACGGAGAGGTATCCTCGCGACGACGACGACGGCGATCGGTCGATCGGTCAGTCGGTCGGGCGGCGAGACGAGAGACGGGGCGGCGATCGAGGGAGACATTCCCCAGGCTTCCATTGATTCATTCGTCCCATCGACGAAACGTTGTCGTGATTTGATTCGTCGACGACGATCGCGATGATGAT
>Ga0255781_10000475_pt1 | contig 32135 bp, 27 predicted proteins | sample 101ome_21_FD_179979 | JGI IMG/M metagenome (GOLD analysis project Ga0255781, IMG submission 179979) | Coastal salt marsh microbial communities from the Groves Creek Marsh, Skidaway Island, Georgia - 101413BT metaG (version 2) | ecosystem: Environmental > Aquatic > Marine > Intertidal zone >... | reverse complement strand
TTCACCGTCAGGGCCCGAGGTGTAGCTTCGTAGGGGAATGTATAGTGCGGAATAGTGGTGGGCATTTTCTTCGAAGATTTCGGCCACCATGCGAAGGTGTCGATCTAGATTTGAATTTCTATCAGGCCCGGGACCAATAAATAAAATTGGCGTATTATGCTCAATATTGATTCCAATGAGTTGTTCGACTTGCCGACGATAAGTTTGGTCCCACTCAGCGGTACTATACGCCACAGTTTGGCTTGTTGAGCGGATAGCCTGCATGTCATTGGTGCCAAAATGAGCCACGACAATGTCGGGCTGTATTTCGCCCATAAGGCTGTCATATTCCGATACCCAATCGTAGTAATCAATTCGCGCAAGGCCCGTTGACGTTTGCCCCGCATTGGTCACTGTTATCAAGAGGTTTCGGTCATTGACCACTTCTTCGATCAGCATACCGTAGCCTTGAGCGAGACTGTCTCCAATTATGAGCAACCGCGCCGGATTTTGTAAGGTTATGTTGTTTCGGATCGTCGACGGCAACGATGTCGTATAGGCGAATACTCGGTTTTCAGTTAGATCAAATCCTAGATCTTGTGCGTTAGCGTTATTGTCAGAACTCGTGCACGACACCAAAAAAATTAAAACAAATCCAAGCGTCGATAGTTTCATCATTGAAGCTCAACGGAATTTAGAATTGCATCTTTGTCAGCCTCACGAGATGCGTTGATAAGGTGCTGTGTTAAGACGCTACTAACAGCGTCATAACCCGCTTCGGTAAAATGGATTCGGTCTGGGGCGCGCATTTGAACGAGTTCACCATCCCATAGAGCATTCATCACAAAGGCTTCGGAGCCGAACATCGTCAACTCACGAATGTCATAAAAAATTCCTCCGTTCGCCAAGACTATAGCTTGTTGTACTTCGGTAACCTGCGAATATTGGCTTTGTAATGTATCACTGCCAACGATGGGAAGACCAACCCAAATTACTGTTTGAGAGAGCTTATTCAATTCGTCCCATAAAATTTGTGCCCGAGATCCGTAAGTATCAAACCACTCTGGAGAACCGAATACGAAGCGCTGAGAGCCTTCCCGGATATTGCGGATGTCATTAGCGCCTAGTTGGACAATGACTAGATTGAAGCTATCGGCAGCCTGATCTAACCGAGCGCTCCATTCTAGGGGTGGCGTGCGAGTGAGGCCGTCTGACACCTCGGTTATTCTGTAAACATTAACGGAGCTGCAATTTGAGAAGGCTCGATAGGTTGACCCCCACAAACCGTCGGCCAGGCTATCGCCGACCACAGCAATTGAAAACTCCTCGTTGGGACATTCAACAGACCCAAGTCCAGAAGGAGACCCAAAAACAGCACCGGCACAAATGCCGCAACTGATGGCAAAGGTCCATACTTTGAGGCTGAGCTCGATAGGCTTCCTTTGTAACAAGCTCATCACGTCTGCTCGAGGAAAGTTTCTATGGCTGATAGAGTGCCATTGCCGGCAATGCCATCAACTGAACCATTAAAAACGCCCGCATCAACTAAGTGGCCCTGCAGCCTAGAAATGAAACCCTCAGGCCGATCTCTCAAATTTGCGAGTATTTTTCGTTGTGCTGTTGCATCTCCTTGCTGCAGCGCCAGCCAATAGAGGTCAGCTGCTCGTGTAGGATCAGCATCTACTCCGTCGGCGCCCACTTCTAGTAGGTCGGCTAGAAATGAAGCCGCGTGCATGTAGCCGTTATTAACTGCGCTTTCTAACCAACTAATGGCTTCAGTTGAATTGAGATCAATGCCTTCACCTAACATATAAAAGTACCCGACAAAGAACTGTGCCGCTGGATTACCGTCGCGCGCTTGAGGCATCACAGTGCTGAAGGCATCCGATGCATTTTTGCCTTCAATCAACTCTCTACTATAGAGAATTGCGAGGAGTTCTCCTGATAACCAATCACCTTTTTCATAGCCGATTAGTGCCAAGCGTTCAGCCTCTAAATAATTTACTGGAAAGTCTTCACCCGGCGCATAGTTCAGATAGGCAGCTAAGCCATAAGCGCTTGGCACCCCTGCTAGCATACCGACCGCATACGCATCTTGAGCATCGGCCATGTCGCCTTTTGCTTGATGTGCTCTACCTAGTGCCACAGTTGCTTCAGGCGATCCTGGGAAAACGCCTAACACGGCCTCACAAGATGCGAAGGCGGCGGTCTGATCGATTTCATCTAAGCGCCTCGGCCCACCTTGCTGCGGCAGGCCTGCATTTTGAAGGCAAGTTTCTGACGCTTCGGACTGCTGGCGAAGAGACGATATCGCGTTTTCAGCCTCCGCTTGCAAATCGCATACAGAGCAAGAATTCAGCCATGATCTTATTTCGGACAGGTTGTTTGCGGCAATCGATGAACGAAGCTGTTCATTTTCTGCTTGTAGTAGCTCATCTGCTTCAAGTTCGAGAATCATTGCTTCGGCATTTTCTATGCTCTCACAAACCATGCAATCGTTCCGCCAAGTGCGTAATCCAACTAAGTCACGCTGCTGTAACAATGCGTCAAGGCTTTGGGTCTCACGATGCCGCAGTTCCGCTTCGTCGTTTATCTCGCTAATGCGTTGTTCTGCCTCAAGCGCGAAAAGGCAAGCTTGGCAGTTTTCAAGGTACACTTGTAAGCGGTTAATTTGGTCATCTTCTTTGATCTTGTTCCAAATCTCCGTTTCTAACTGTTCCGCCAAATCTTGTTCTGCGATTTCTTCCAAGCGCACTCTCAGTTGCAGTTCATTGGGACAATATTCACAAGTCTCCAAATAACCGTTGATAGCCTCAGGGTCATTGGACGCGCCTAAAAATAAAGCTTCGAAAGTTTCTTGAAAAACAACTGCCTCAATGGAAGGAAAAAGGGGATTTTGCGGGGTCTCGTAAAGAATACGATCTGTGTCGTTCGTACCAGATACTACAGTATAACCCACGCCGCACATCGTGGACCGTGTCGCCAACCTGTCTATTCGTTCAGAAACAAATTCAACTGCTTCATTTGCTGTCGTCTGTCCATTACCATTTCCAAAGGGAGTTCTGTCAGCAATACCGGACATTAACGCAAATTCGAACTGTTGGTATTCGGATCCACAAACAGTTCCGCCGTCGTTTGAGATGTTTAGTACAGCCAATCCGGTGTCTAAGGCGAGCACAACCTCATTGAAGTTTTCTATTGCTTCAGGAAATAAACCGCTTTGGTCGGCTATATTAAAGACCATCAGGCGCACCGATGGGCTATCAAACGCTCTTATAATTCCTGAAACTCGAGTTGTTAACTCATCAAAGCTAAATGTATCCTGATCAACCACTATCTGGGGTAGGCCCTCTTCTGACATGCTCAATTCTACATCCAGAATTACTGTCAGGGTTTCCACTCTTTGTGCAGCGACGGAAGATGACCTTTCCATTGTGGAAACATTTTTTGCCTGAAGCATTGCTGACATAATACTACTTTGAGCCCGGTCAGGTTCAGGTAAATTCTGAAAGATCAGTTGTTCAAAGCCTTGAGCCTGTGAAATTTCCATCGCTTCCAGAACACCAGATCCGACATAAACTACCGCAGAACGCTCTAGAGTTTGTGCAGTTGCTGAATGCAGGAAGGTAAAGCCAAACAGACTGGCTACTAAGAGGAGGGCGAGTTTTTTCATCTATCTGTCCTTTTGTCCTAGCGCGTCTTGTGTAAAGTACACACTCTAAAAATTAGTGCAAATATTGCAATTGAAAATAATAAATGGTGCTGCCTCATGGGATGGAATGCAGGGGGGCATTTTCGATGGTCTCGAACTTAGATAAGATTGATGAAGATCTGCGTGTATTGTGAAGACGTTCACAATCAACCTTACCGGCAATTTGATTACATTTCATGCTGCTGCGCGTGACAGCCGCCGCGCCCGTGACAGCGCTTGTTGACTTGTTCCTCGTATCGCAGACCTATAGGCGATACGCGAGCGAATGTTCCATTTGCAGTCAGTGATGAGTGGATCATACATCTAAATACGTCAAACTGCTCATTGATTAATTTGAGTTCGACATAGGCTTAATCCCGCCCCCGCAACCAATAAAATTAACTTGCCTTCTCGTATCGCACTGTATGGCTTTGTCGCTTTGGCGGATGTGATAGGCTTGGTGAGTTTCTTGCCCTGTGCGATCCGCTCGCGGTTGGCAGAATTGCAACTTCCTTACCGCAGTTTTTGCTGAACCGTTCGCAATGCGGGATATAAGGCGCGATATGCCTCAAGGCGTATCTGCGTACTGTGATCGATTGCCCCCTTCGGTTTGAACCAATGACGGACAGTGGGGCGCTGCATCACTGCATCCATAGGTTTGTCGCCGCAGGCCACAAGCGCAAGCCGTGCGGCCCCAAGGGCAGGGCCCACAACGGCCTCATCGCTGCGACCTAGTGTAATTCCTGTCACATCTGCGATCATTTGCATCAACAAATCACTGCGGGTGCCCCCGCCAATGGCCAAGAGTGAGGTTGGGGCCGTGCCTGCTTTTGCAAAGGCCTCGGCCGCATCAGCAAAAGAAAAGGCGATCGCTTCAAGAACAGCGCGCATCAAGCTGCCTTGGCTCATGCCCTCGCCCAGATTGGCAAATCCCCCGCGTATTGTAGTGTCTCCATGCGGTGTGCGCTCCCCCGTCAGGTAGGGCAGGAAAAGAGGGCCTGGCCGTGCCTCGGCCGCTTCGGCCAAGAGATGATCAATGGGGCGGTTTAATAGATCGGCCAGCCACGCCATCGGGCGTGCACCGTTCAACATTGCGGCCATCTGAAACCAATGATCAGGCACGGTATGGGCATAGGCGTGAATGCGATTTTCGATATTTGGGCGATAGGCATCCGTGGTCACAAAAAGCTGCCCCGATGTGCCAAGCGAGATAAATCCATCACCTGCTTGCACGGCACCAAGACCGACTGCCCCCGCCGCACCATCGCCTGCCCCTGCCGCCACAGGAATGTCTGGCGTCAGACCCAGATCGGTGGCGATATCGGGCAAAAGCGTGCCAGCCACATCGGTGCCATGCATGACGCAGGGTAGCCAAGCAGGTTCGGTTGCGGTCAACTCACAAAGCCGCGCAGACCAATACCGCGCGGCCTCGTCAAACCATGATGTGCCTGCGGCGTCTGATGGGTCGGTCACACATCCGCCATGCAGGCAGAGCCCGATATAATCTTTGGGCAACATCACATGGCGGATCCTGGCGTGGGCCTCGGGCTCATGACGTGACAACCACAAGATTTTTGGCGCCGTAAAGCCCGGCATTGGCAAAACGCCTGCACGTTGCGCGGCTGACGGATCGGCCGCGATGATATCGGAACATTCAACATCTGCACGGGCGTCATTCCATAAAATCACGGGCCGCACAGGTTTGTGTTGCGCGTCCAGCACAACGGCACCATGCATCTGGCCAGATAGGCCAATCGCCTTGATGGCAACGCGAAGCGCGGGATCTAATGCTTTGATGCAGGCGCGTGTTGCCTCCCACCAATCCTCGCAATTTTGCTCGCTTGCCCCATCAAACGGATGCGAAATGGGCAAATCTTTGCTGCCTTGCGCGATCAGATTTCCGTCAGCATCAATGACACAAAGCTTAACAGCCGAAGTTCCCAAATCGATCCCAAGATACATCTTCGACATCCTTTTCTCACTGGCTGAATGCCCGCATCTGTGGATTTGAGCGTAAAAGGGGCATTTTTGAAATTTAACTCGTGTAAAGTTTTGTCGATATTGCAGGGCAAGAGGCAAGAGTAAATCATCTTCATCCGCTAGTAATTTGCCAGCCTGATGGCCAATCATTCAGCCACAAAGGCAATCCCATAGAAACCGCATCTCTTGAATGCAGGGATGACGGGCCCGTCACTCGATGAATGCAAAAGGTCAGATATAATTTTTAAATCTGTAAAGCCCTCTCTCTGTGCGTATTTGCACAAAGCGCGTCAATTCTTTTGGAATATCCGACCGCTGAACGCTGTGTTTATGTCCGCGCTAAGCCGCGAATGGCTTTTGGAAAAGGATGGATATCTTATGCAGCAGCTTGAAAAATTTGCGCCGCTGATCGCGCGCGTGTTCATTGGTGGATTTTTCCTGATGGCAGGTCTGGGCAAGCTTGCCGATGTGCAAGGCTTTGCAGGCTATGTCACGATGGGTGGTTTGCCTGCCTTCTTGGCATGGCCTGCGATTATCTTCGAGATTTTGGTGGGGGCTTCGCTATTGGTGGGGTTCAAATTGCGTCTTTTCGCATTGGCAGGCGCGGCCTTCTGTGTCGTGACAGCAGTGCTATATCACAGCAATTTCGCCGATCAGACACAGATGATCATGTTCCTCAAGAATTTCTCTATCGCAGGTGCATTCTTGATGTTCTTCGCGCATGGCGCTGGCGCTTATGCCTTGGATAAAAACGCCGCCTGATGTTTGGCAAAAGGGGCGGGGATCTCCCCGCCCTGTCCCCTCAGATATTTTCACCCGAAGGCCGCATCATAGGCCGTCACGCAATCCTTCGCCAAATGGCCAACTTTGGTTGCGTCATAATCAGGCTTGAACAGGTGTGAACCAAGGCCAAAACCAGTGATCCCTGCGGCCTGCCACGCGGCAAAATCTGCGGGACCAACGCCGCCCACAGCAAAGGTTTCAACCGATTTCGGCAGAACGGCGGCCAGGGCCTTATAGCCATCCACCCCAAGCTTGAAGGCAGGAAAGAGTTTTAACCCGTCTGCGCCATGCCGCACTGCGGTCAAGCATTCGGTCGCAGTAAATGCACCCGGATAAGACAGCATCCCCTGTGCCTTTGTGGCGGCAATCACCGCGGGGTTTGTATCGGGTGATACCACCATTTTCGCACCGATCTGCGCCAAGCGATCAACGGCTGCCACGTCTAGGACGGTGCCTGCGCCGATAAGGGCGCGCCCCTGTGCATGGGCAACCATGGCCGCGATACTGTCAAACGGGTCTGGCGAGTTTAACGGCACTTCGATCCGAGTGATCCCTGCCGCAATCAGTGCATCCGTTATGGAGAGCGCAGTCTCAGGCCGAAGGCCCCGCAAAATGGCGATAATGTTGCGGCTCATTCTGCGGCCTCTAAAAAGGATCTATACGCGGCTTTTAACCCGCTCAGGGCCATGCCTTCGCCAGAAATTTTGATGACACTTGCCCCTTGGGCAGTGAGGGCCTCGTGATAGGCATCCGCAATGCCGCCCGTCCCAATCACACGGATATCTTGGCCAAGCCAGTAGGGTTTGGCGCCTGCCAGTTCCTGACCGATCAACAGGCCAGATAGGCGCGCGCGGGCCGCATTCGTGTCAGCCCCATGGAGCAACCCCTCGGCGCGGATGGAAAAGAGATTGGCCGACACCAGTGCAGGATGGGCGATTGCCTCATCCAAAGCGGCAAGAAAGGTGGCGCTGTCCCAGCCCCCGCCGCCCACTGAATGGCGCAGAACCGAGGCCTGCTCTAACAGGCCGAACAATTCCCCTGTCATGAAGGTGCGAAAGCTGACGATCTCGCCTGCGCTGATCTGCACCCATTTGCAATGCGTGCCAGGCAGGCAAAGGATGCCATCAAAATTTGGATATTCGTCTAAAAAACCCGCGATTTGCGTCTCTTCTCCGCGCATCACATCTGCGGGTCGCTCTTGCTTGATCCCAGGAATAATATGGGCGGCCAAGCGGGGGTCTGTGGTATTCACTTTGACGGCTGCGGCGACAGAGGGCGGGGGGCAAGGGGTCGCGACATAGGGCGCTTCTGCCCATCCTTGGCGTGCGCCCGCCATGCCGCATATCAAAACCGTAGTTTTTTCCGATGCGGGCAAAAGATCGCTCGCCAATTCTACGAGGGCGGCCTCGAATCCGTTAGGGCGAAGGTTGCCCATACCATCGGAGGAGTGACGCTGCGCCAAGACCGATCCTTCGGCGTTGATCCACCAAATGCGCAGATGCGATGTGCCCCAATCTACCGCCAACCAATTTGATGTCATCGCGTCTCTCTTATCCGATATTCAGTTTTGAATGGCTGCGAAGATCAGCTCAGCAATGCGGGGCATTTGCGTGGCCTCATAGTGGATGCCATCCACGGGTGAAACCGTCACAGCGCCTGTGAGATCGACCAAATCCACGCCCTCGCGTGCCGCCATCTCGGCCATGGCGGGGGATAGGCCCACTGATTTTGCAGCGCCGCCACGGAACATTTCCGCCAAAGCCCCCCGTTCCTCAATCTGTGGAGGGCAGACAACAATCACTCGCGGGACACCACGCGCAGGCCCGCAGCCAGAGGCGCGGATGATACGCACGAGTTTGCCTACAGACTGCGCAATATCGAAAGCATTGACAGAAAAGCGCGGCTTTAGGTCATTGGTGCCAAGTTTCACCACCACCGTATCAATTGGGCTGTGGCTTTCTAAAATCCCCAGTAATGCCGCCGCGCCATTCTTATGCGGCCCTTCCACTGGGTCATCATGCAAAGTCGTGCGCCCAGGCAAGCCTTCGTCAATCACGCGCCATGTGGCCCCAAGTTTTTGCGCCAAAAGGGTCGGCCATCTTTGCGCAAGGGGATAGCGCTCTGGCTGCCCAAGCACAGTTAAAGGCACAGTGCCATGGGTATTGGAATCGCCAAAAAGCAAAAGGGTTTTGGGGTCTTGTTCCATCGCGTCCCTTTCCCGACTGGCCCTTAGACCAAGGGCACAAATGGCACGCCACAGCCTGCAAGGATGATACAGGCCAACAGAATGCGATAATGGGTCATGTGATCGTTACTTTCTTGTTTTACTGCGCGAAACAATAAGCGCCACTTGGCTGATTGCAAGCAATGGCTGCGGGGTGCTAGGCAAGACGTAGACGTTACAGGAAATGTCAGGGCGCGTTATGGGCGATGCGGCGGCAGATTTTCGCAAATTGTCAGGGCTGATCCGTATCGTTGGCCATCGGGGCGCGCGCGGGGTGTTTCCCGAAAATACAATGCTTGGTTTTGATTATGCGCTCGCCGCAGGTGTGCCGTTGCTTGAGTTTGACGTGGTGCTGACGGGCGATGATATCCCCGTCATCACGCATAATCCCACGCTGCACGCTGCAACCTTTCGAGATGACACGGGACAGTTCATTACAAATGAGATGCCAATCCGTGATTTGAGCTATGCTGATCTCTGTCGCTATGAGGTTGGTAAAATTGATGGGCAGAGCGCCTATGGCGCGGCCTTTCCCGATCAGGCGCAGGTTGACGGGCTACAGGTGCCGCGATTGGCCGACCTATGCGCCCTCATTTCGCAGCCTCAGCACGCGGCGGCGCGTTTGCTTTTGGAGATGAAATCTGATCCCGTGCTTGCCCAAGATACCGCCGCGCGGGCGCATTTTGTTGCAGCAGTTTTGGATGTGATCCGTAGCACCCATGTGATCGGGCAGACCGTCTTGCACAGTTTTGATTGGGCCATTTTGGCGGAGTGTAAGGCACAAGCGCCAGAAATCCCGCGGTCTTATTTGTCGATTTCATCCGAGCCTCAGTTTCAATTGCCGCCCGATATTCCCGCTCATATCAAGGCGGAAGGTGGCGCGCTATGGTGCCCGCATTTCGCGGATATCACCGCAGCGGATGTGGCCTATGCGCAAAGCCTAGATTTGGGCGTAGTTGTTTGGACTGTAAATCAAACCGCAGATATCGATCGCATGATTGATTTTGGGGTAGATGCGATCTGTTCCGACTATCCCACCCGCGTGCAGCGCCGCTTGTCGGATAGGGGTTTGCGCTGGCAGTAAGGCCGAAAGCGCAATTTTCCCAATGATTTCAGCACAAAACCTGTGCCTGCCCTTGTTTGTGACAGCTTTTTGTTTTTTTTGAAAGTAAATCTTCAGTTTCTGATTTAGCCTGCGATTTGAGCCATGACTTTTGGGTCATGGTCTGTCGTTCCGTCCACAGGTCGGGCGGCGCTAAGCGCGAAGCGCGAACATTCGATGAGACTTTGTCGGAGGAGGAGCCGCCAAAGCATCGAAAAGGGAGGGACTAGAAGATGTCAGACGCATCAATTGGAACGCCAGAGCAGCTGCGCGATCCGAATTACACGCCGCCTTTGACTCAGGCGGTGCCACTTGGAATTCAACACGTTTTGGCGATGTTTGTCTCGAATGTGACACCCGCCATCATTGTTTGCGGTGCGGCTGGGTTTGGCTTTGGCTCAAACAGCCCTGATTTTCCGCAGATGATCTATATGATCCAAATGTCGATGTTCTTCGCGGGCATCGCCACTTTGTTCCAAACCATTGGATTTGGCCCTGTTGGCGCGCGGCTGCCGATTGTCCAAGGAACGAGCTTTGCCTTTATTCCGATCATGATCCCCTTGGTCGCCGGCAAGGGCGTTGACGCGATTGCCGTTTTGATGGGCGGCATTTTGGTCGGCGGTTTGTTCCATGCCTTCTTAGGCCTGTTCATTGGCCGCTTGCGCTTTGCCTTGCCGCCCTTGGTGACGGGCCTTGTTGTCACGATGATTGGTTTGGCACTTGTTAAGGTTGGCATCCAATATGCTGCGGGCGGTGTGCCTGCAATTGGAACCGAGGAATACGGCTCTAGTCTGAACTGGCTCATGGCGGGCACAGTGATCCTTGTGACCTTGGGGCTGAAATTCTTTGCGCGTGGGATGCTGTCTGTCTCGGCCGTTTTGGTTGGCCTTTTGGCGGGCTACGCGGTGGCCTTTGCCTTGGGGCAAGTGAATTTGGGCAATGTTGGCCGTGCAGCAAGCTTTGCGATGCCAAACCCGCTTCACTTTGGGTTAGAGTTTTCGGTCGCCGCAATTATCGGCTTTTGTGCCATGTCCTTTGTTTCCGCCGTGGAAACAGTGGGCGATGTTTCAGGGATCACCAAAGGGGGTGCGAACCGCGAAGCGACCGATAAGGAAATCCAAGGCGCGACTTTTGCCGATGGTCTGGGCACGGCTGTGTCTGGCTTGTTCGGGGCATTGCCGAACACATCCTTCTCACAGAATGTGGGCCTGATCGCGATGACGGGCGTGATGAGCCGTGCGGTTGTCACGATCGGCGCAATATTCCTTATCCTTTGTGGCTTGGTGCCAAAGGTGGGCGCGGTGATCTCCTCTGTGCCGATTGAGGTTTTGGGCGGCGGTGTGATTGTCATGTTCGGCATGGTTGTCGCTGCAGGCATCTCGATGCTGTCTGATGTGAATTGGAACCGCCGCAATATGGTGATTTTTGCGATTGCCTTGTCCTTGGGGCTTGGTTTGCAACTTGAACCTGACGCACTGCAATATCTGCCAAGCACAATGAAAATCTTGGCAACCTCGGGCATTTTGCCTGCGGCCCTCATCGCGATTATCCTAAACCTCGTGCTGCCCGCAGAACTCAGTGCGGAATCCACTGAAGAGGTTTCTGGCGGCATGTCGGGAAAGAGCTCAAAATGAGCTCACAGATGAGCATGACCTAAAACGCGAAGCGGCAGGGGAAACCTTGCCGCTTTTGCTTTATCTGGCTTGTGCCTTTGCGGGGCTGGTGTAAATTTTCCCCGATGGCGCGACAGTCAGTCTGAAGCGAGGTGCAATCGGGTGGCAGGCACAGGAAAATACCTTTGGATCATGGTGCTGCTGCAGGCGGCGATTTCCGCATCAAGCCTTGTTGTGGAAATTGTCGCAGGCCGCATGATTGCGCCCTATGTCGGGATGAGCCTCTATACATGGACAGCCATTATTGCGGTTGTTCTGGCGGGCTTTTCCGTGGGTCATTGGTGGGGCGGTCGCATCGCTGCGCATGACAGTCAAAATGCATTGCGCCAAACTGCATGGACGATGGTTGCAGCCGCTTTGACCACCGCTGCGGCAAGTCTGATGTTGCACGGGTTTGCAGGGCCGCTGATTGAGGCCTTCAGCCATCCCCTCGCCGCCATCACCGCCCTAAGCATGGTCGCGTTTTTCCTGCCTTCGCTATTTGCGGGCATCCCTGCGCCTGTTTTGACGGTTGTTGCCATGCGCGGTCACAGCCAGTCTGAACGCGTCTTGGGGGTTATGTTTGCAACTGGGGCGATTGGGGCGATTTTTGGCACTTTGCTTGCAGGGTTTTTCTTTGTTCCGCGCTTAGGCTCGATGACCACCTTGATGGTCATTGCTGTGATTTATTCGCTTGCGGCGGTCGTCTGCTTTGCGTTGGCACGGGTTAAAGGGCGCGATCTTGGTCTTGGCTTTGCTGCATGTCTGGCGCTTGCGGGGCTCGGCTATCAGACCCTCAGCCTGCCAGCGATTTGTGACGAGGAAAGCGAATATTTCTGTATCCGCACAGTGACTCTTTCTGATGCCGAGGGCGCGCGCGTTCATCTGATGGTTTTGGATCACCTTGCCCATGGCATCAGCGGCGAGGCGGAACCGCGCCAGATGCAAACTGATCATGCTGCAATGTTGGACGCGCTGCCGCGCATGCGAATGGGGGAGAAGGATTTCTCATCCTTCCATATCGGCGGCGGATCCTTTTCCGTCCCGCGGGGATGGGCCGCGCATGGTTTAGGGCAAATCACGGTGGCTGAGTTAGACCCCGCTGTAACGCAGGTGGCGATTGATGATTTCTGGCTTCCTGCAGATCAGGTCACCGTGCTGCATGAAGACGCGCGTATGGCGCTGCGCAACACCCTCACGCGCTATGATGTGATCCTTGGGGATGCTTTCACCGATATTGCCGTGCCCGAACATTTGATCACGCAGGAATTTTTTGAATTGGTTGCAAGCCGCCTGACGGATGGTGGGGTTTTTGCGATGAACCTGATCGACAATGTTGACTGCATGGATGCCTTAGCGGCGATGATCGTGACCTTGCAGGCGGTTTTCCCAAGTGTCGAAGTCTGGACAGAGGCGCGCGGGCCAAGCCAAGGTGAGCGGCGGATTTTTGTTCTTCTGTGTGGCGAAACGCCAAGTCCTGTCTCTCGCCTCACGGCGGGGTCGCCTGATCCAATGATCTTTCAACCCCTCGATGATGCCTTCGTGGCGCAGATTGTGGCTGATAAGCAGCCGCGCGTTCTAACAGATGACTATGCGCCGATTAGCGCCCTGATCGGGTTTGAGCCCATCTTGAATTAAGCTTGCAACAGCGCCGCGCGCAACGCGGCCTCATCCACGCTGCCGCCCGAAAAATGTGCCCATGCGTGCACGCCTTGATAAAAGAATAATTCCCACCCAGAAATGATTTCTAGACCAAGGGCCGCTGCATCTTTGAGGAACGGGGTCTCAAGCGGTGTATAGACCGCGTCAAACACCCATTTTGCCTCTCGCATATGCGCAGCAGGCAGAGGGGTGCCGCCATAGCCAACCATGCCAATGGGCGTTGCGTTCACAAGGCCTGTGATCTCAGGCGGCAGATTGGCCACCTCGCGCATCGTTGTGACTTGTAATGTCGGAAAGCCACGCGCCAAATCACGCTTTAGGCCATCGGCCTTAGCCAAATCTGTATCAACCAGATGCAACGCGCTTGCCCCCAAATCGGCAAGGCCAAAGGCAATCGCGCGTCCCGCCCCACCTGACCCGATGATCAGCACCTCGCTTGGTGCGTCATCGCCCCGCGTGGCCTGATAGGCGGCCTTAAAGCCCGTGTAATCTGTGTTATAGCCGATGGGCCCTTGGGCCGTGAAAAGAACGGTGTTCACGGCCCCAACCGCGTCCAACACGGGATCGGCCAGTTGCACAAGTGGCACCACTTTTTCTTTATAGGGATAGGTGATGTTGAGCCCTGAATAGCCTTCAATTTGCGCGGTCTCGAAGACCTCATGAAAGGTTTCCTCGCGTTCAGGCGGGATCAAGAGATCATAGCTGACCGCGCGGGCGTTCAGGTGGCCTGCAATTCGGTGCAAACGCGGGGCGCTGGATTGTTTGATATTGTCACCGATCAGCCCCAATTTGAGCGGGGCTTGGTTCTGGGTCGGGCTTAAGGACATATCGCCTCGTCTTTCTCTTCGCGCGTGATTTGGCCATCTCGCCACGAATGGCGGGCAGATGCAACTTTTGTTGGCGCTCTTTTTGGAATGGCGATAGCGTTAGATTTGCGCGATGTGAACAGGTCTGATCCATGCAAAGCAATATTCATGAGAGCGCCTATTCTTGGGGTAGGCTCGCCATCACCTTGGCGATTGCGATGATTGCCAATGTGGGCATGTGGGCCATCATCGTGATCATGCCTGCGGTTGAGGCGGAATTTGGATCGCTGCGCGCGGCCTCGTCCTTGCCCTACACGATGACGATGGTGGGGTTTGGCGCAGGCAATCTTTTGGTGGGGCGCTTGGTGGATCGTTTTGGTGTCACGATTGCCCTCTCTTTGGCAGCCGTCATGATCGCGGCAGGGTTCGCTCTCTCCACTCTTGCAAGCAGCATTTACACGCTGTCCCTGATCCATCTGATTTTGGGCCTTGGAACCGCTGCGGGCTTTGGCCCTTTATTGGCGGATATATCGCATTGGTTCTTGCGCCGCCGCGGGATTGCCGTGGCCTTGGTTGCCAGCGGCAATTACCTTTCTGGTGCGATTTGGCCGATGGTTCTTTCTGGGATTTTGGCCGAGGATGGATGGCGGGCTGTCTACCTCACCCTTGCAGTGATTGCGCTTCTGGGGATCATCCCGCTTTCATTTGCGTTGCGGCGCAAACTTCCAGAAACCGCCCATGCCCAGTCCGAGGCAATGTCGCGCGCCAAGGCAAATTCGGTTGGCCTGTCCTCGCGCCAGTTGCAATATCTGCTGGGCTTTGCAGGCGTGGCCTGCTGTGTGGCCATGTCGATGCCACAGGTGCATATCGTATCTTACTGCGTGGGCCTTGGATATGGCCCTGCGGTGGGGGCCGAGATGCTGTCGCTGATGCTTCTGGGTGGTGTGGTCAGCCGCATCATTTCAGGCTTAGTCGCTGATCATTTGGGTGGTGTGCGCACCCTATTGATTGGATCGGTTCTGCAAATGACGGCGCTGTTTTTTTACCTGCCCTATGATGGGCTTGTGTCGCTTTATGTTGTCAGCTTGATTTTTGGTTTGGCTCAGGGTGGGATTGTTCCGTCTTACGCTTTGATTGTGCGCGAATATATGCCCGCCCGCGAAGCAGGTCAGCGGGTTGGATTTGTGATCATGATGACGATTGTGGGCATGGCGCTTGGCGGTTGGATGTCGGGGTGGATTTTCGATGTGACAGGCAGCTATCAGATGGCATTCATCAACGGTATTTTGTGGAACGGGTTTAATGTCGCGATTATTGCGTGGCTTTTGACGCGCAGTCGCCGCCCGCAAGCCCCCGTGTTGGCCGCAGGCTAGGGGAGGAGGAGAGTTCATGTTCAATGATGATGTTGCCGCCATTTGTCCTGAATGTGGGGCCAGTGATGTCGCGATGGATGCGACAAAGATCACCTGTCAATCTTGCGGTCATTTCGAGGCTTTGGGCCTAGAGGCCGAGGGATCAAGCGCGGCGCTCACAAACCTCTCGCAGGCCTATGCGATTTCCGTTTTGCAAAGGTGGAGTTTTGCAGGCTAGCGTTATTTTTGCACAATTGCGTTTTCCCATTCGGCCAAAAAATTGCGCCGATTGAGCGGGTCAAGATATACCATCAGGGCGGGGCCGATCCGAATAGGCCCAAATCCCACACTAGACGCAGCAGGCGATGTGTCATTGAGCGGCGGGAGGGGCCAACCATCGGCCCCATCGCGCAGGGCGATACCGAGCAGCGCATCAATAAATGCCCCTGCTTCGTTTGGGTTCTGCGCCGTGCTTGGGATCAGGGTTGCTTAAGGTTGCACGGGCGACCTAAAACACAATCTGTGCCAATTTTGTATCGAGGTAATCCTCGATTCCTTCGCTGCCGCCTTCACGACCCAAGCCAGAGAAATTCGTGCCGCCAAAGGGCGCTTCACTTGCGGCAAGGGCGAAACTGTTGATCCCGACCATACCCGCATGAAGGGCCGCAACTGTGCGTTTGGCTCGGGCGGGATCGCGGGAAAACGCATAGGCGGACAGACCCATGGGTGAGGCATTGGCGCGGGCCAACACCTCGTCCTCATCACGGAAGCTGGTGATGGCGGCAATTGGGCCAAAGTTTTCTTCTGAAAAGACGCGCATCTGGTCGGTGACATTGCTAAGAACCGTTGGGCGATAGAAATAGCCCGAGTTATGCCCACTGTCCCGCACGCCACCACAGTGCAAGGTGGCGCCGTCTTGCACCGCCTCCTCGACAATCGCGGTAATCTCAGCGAGGCGGCGGGCATTGATCAACGGCCCCATCTCGCTTTTTTTGTCTAAGCCATCGCCAAGCCTCAAAGCATCGGCCCGTTTCGTGAATTCAGTTATGAAGGCATCATGCAGGCTTTCATGTACGAAAAAGCGATCTGGCGTAACGCAGACCTGTCCCGCATTGGCGAATTTTGTAGGGACGGCCATGTCGAGGGCTGTTGCCAAATCCGCATCATCATAAATGATAAGCGGGGCATTGCCACCCAATTCCATCGAAACTTTTTTTACCGTCTCTGCCGCATCCCGCAGCATCTCTTGGCCCACGCGTGTCGAACCCGTGAGAGAGACTTTGCGCACACGCGGGTCTTTCATGATGGGCGCATATGTGTCGGCCGTTGCGCCTACGACCAGATTGATTGCGCCATCGGGCCATCCCCCGGCACGCAAACAGTCAATCATGATCATCGCAACCCCAGGTGTTTGGGAGGAGGGGCGCAAGATCACGGGGCATCCCGCGGCCAAAGCAGGGGCCAGTTTGCGCGCAGGGAGCGAGGCGGGGAAATTCCATGCAGTGAAAGCTGCGGCAATTCCCACGGGGTCTTTGGTCACTTCGAAGCGACCATTGGGGACGCGTGAGGCGATGATCCTGCCATAAATGCGGCGGGCTTCTTCGGCATACCAACGGAATTGATCCACGACCAAAACCCATTCGCGGCGCGATTGTGCCAATGGTTTGCCTGTCTCGCGAGAGATCATTTGCGCGGCCTCTTCGGCGCGGTTTGCCATGGCATCGGCTGCTTTGTGCAACGCATCTGCGCGCCCAAATCCCCCCATGTCCAAAAGTGCGGCGCGGGCCTTGTCCGCCGCATCGATGGCGCGCGCGGTATCTGTTGCGGCGGCCGTGTAGACCCGACCGAGGGGGGTTTCAGTGACGGGCGAGATCACATCGCTTTGTTGGCCAGACTTGACCCATGCCCCATCAATAAAAAGACCGAAATCAGCATACATCTTCAAAAACCCTCCCACCGATACACGGGTTAGGGCTATCTGAGTTTCAGGGCTCAATCAACAAAAAATGCAAAATAAAGAATTCCGCAATCATTGTTGCAGGTCTGGTGTTAAGCCCCTGCCGCGATGGTCGCAGCAACCGCCCTTTGCCAACGCGCATAATCTGAATTGCGGGTATCTGCATCCATCTTGGGGGCGAATTGACGATCTATGGCCCAAGTTTTTCTGAAGCCTGCTTGATCGGGGTAAAGGCCTGCCTTATAGCCTGCCAACCATGCAACGCCGCGGGCGGTCGTCTCAAGGTGCGTGGGGCGGTCGACTGGCGCATTCAGGATATCGGCCACATATTGCAGGGTATAATCTGACGCGCTCATGCCACCATCCACCCGCAGAACCGTTTGGCCCGTTTGCGAGGCCGCCATATCGGCGGCCATAGCCTCCATCAGATCACGGGTTTGCAAGCCTACAGATTGAAGCGCGGCGCGCGCCAATTCATTCGGCCCTGTGTTGCGCGACAGACCGAAAACGGCCCCACGGCATTCGGAATTCCAATAGGGTGCGGCCAAACCCGTAAAGGCGGGCACAAGCGTGATGGCTTGGCCTTGATCTGCGGCTTTGGCCATGTCTTGTGTCTCTGCCGCCGAGGCGATGATGCCCAACCCATCGCGCAACCACTGCACCACCGCGCCCGCAATATAGATGGAGCCCTCTAGCGCATAGGCCGTTTGCCCATCCATGCGATAAGCGATGGTGGTCAAAAGTTTATTCTTCGAGGGGACAGCAGTTGCGCCTGTGTTCATCAGCGCAAAGCACCCAGTGCCATAAGTGACTTTGGCCATGCCTTTGTCAAAACAGGCTTGGCCAATTGTTGCAGCCTGTTGGTCACCCGCAACGGCGCGGATCGGAATTTCTGCGCCGATTACATCCTTTGCGGTTGTCCCGAAATGCGCGTCACAATCGAGAACATTCGGCAGAACTGCGCGGGGGATGTCAAAAAGCGAAAGGATATCTTCGCACCACTCAAGGCTGTGGATGTCGAACAGCATCGTGCGCGCGGCATTGGTCACATCGGTCACATGGGCCGCGCCCCCCGTCAGATGCCAAATCAGCCAAGTGTCCACTGTGCCAAAGGCCAATTCGCCCGCCTCGGCGCGTCTGCGGGCATCTGGGATTTCATCTAACATCCATGCCAATTTGCTGGCTGAGAAATATGGATCAAGCACAAGCCCTGTCTTGGCGGTGATCATCTCTTCATGCCCTGCGGCACGCAAAGTTGCGCAGCGATCCGCTGTGCGGCGGTCTTGCCAAACGATGGCATTGTGCAAGGGCGCGCCCGTTTTGCGATCCCACAGAAGCACGGTTTCACGTTGATTGGTGATGCCGATGGCCGCAATCGCCGTTGCGGGTGTCGCGGCATCGCGCAAGGTGGATGTGATGCAATTTTGCGTAGTCTGCCACAAATCCATGGGGTCATGCTCGACCCAGCCTGAGCGTGGATAGTGTTGGGTAAACTCCTGTTGCGCCTGTGCAAGGGCATCAAACCCTGCATCGTAAACAATCGCGCGGGTCGAGGTGGTGCCCTGGTCAATTGCAAGAATATGGGTCATGGTTTAGGCCCCTGTCGAACTGTATGGGATTATATGTGTTGCAAGCCCCCAATCACGGCAACGTGCGGCCAATGGGGCGTCAAGCGGATGATCTGTAAACAGCGCATCAATTTGCGAAAGTGTAGCGATTTTTGCAGGCGCGCTGCGCGTAAATTTTGAGCGGTCGGCCACCAAAAACACGCGCCGCGATTGTGAGATGATTGTCTGGCTGACCCCCACCTCTTGGATGTCGAAATCCAACATATCCCCTTCCGCATCAATGGCTGAGCATCCTATGACCGCAAGGTCAAATTTGAACTGCGCCACCGCATCCGAGGTCAGCTTGCCGATCAGTCCCCCATCGGAGCGGCGCAATTGCCCGCCCGCAAGGATGATCTCGCAATTGGGATTGGCGGCAAGGATAGTCGCGACATTGATGTTATTTGTGACCACCAATAGATTCTTGTGATGCAGCAAATTTTGCGCAACGGCCTCTGTCGTGGTGCCGATATTGAGAAAGAGCGAAATGTCATCGGGTATTTGGGCCGCACAGGCTGCGGCTATGCGTGCCTTTTCTTCAGCGTATAACCCGCGCCGCATTTCATAGCCGATATTTGATACGCTCGATGGCAGGATCGCGCCGCCATGGACGCGCTCTAATTTTCCCGCATCGGCAAGATCGCTGAGGTCGCGGCGGATCGTTTGGGTGGTCACGCCAAAATGCGCGGCCAGCCCTTCGACACTCACTTTCCCCTCGCGCCGCGCGATGTCGAGAATCTCTGGCCAGCGAAAGCTTTGCGACATGCGCGTTCCTTTTCCTTTTCGCGCAGTTGCGCGGTTAACAGACCTTAGATGGCTTAAAATCGGGGGTCAATTCTTCGAATGAGGTCAAAAATGAATAATTTTGAAGATTATTATTTTCGTTTGTGTTCGTTTATGCCATAGCGGCGGCAGGTTTCGGTGGAATGAGCCCCGCAAGAAAGGCGCAATGGATATGACGAGCGAGATTGACGATCTTTTCATCATCGGCGGCGGAATCAATGGCTGCGGCATTGCCCGCGATGCGGCGGGACGCGGCTTGACGGTGCGTTTGGCGGAAATGAACGATTTGGCCTCGGCTACGTCTTCGGCATCGACTAAGCTGTTTCATGGTGGGTTGCGCTACCTAGAATATTTTGAGTTTCGCTTGGTGCGCGAGGCGCTGATTGAGCGTGAAATTTTGCTCAAAGCCATGCCTCATATTTCTTGGCCGATGCGGTTTGTGCTGCCCTATCACAAAGATATGCGCTTTGAGAGCCAAACCCCGACATCGCGACTTTTGGCGCGGCTTATGCCGTGGATGGCGGGGCGGCGTCCGCAATGGTTGATCCGATTGGGCCTGTTTCTTTATGACCACTTGGGCGGGCGGGACATATTGCCTGGAACCTCGGTGGTGGATTTGCGCAAAGGCCCTGAGGGGGCGGCGCTGCACCGTAAATTTTCCAAGGCCTATGAATATTCAGATTGCTGGGTGGAAGACAGCCGTCTTGTGGCGCTGAATGCCCGCGATGCGGCCGAGCGTGGCGCAGTGATCTTGCCGCGTCACAAGGTGGTGACCGCCAAGCGGGAGAATGGCATTTGGAAGATCAGCACCCAGACCCGCGATGGTCAAACCTATCACTATCAGGCGCGGATTTTGATCAATGCCGCCGGGCCATGGGTCAGCGATGTTATCGGCCAGAAGATCGGCCAAAACAGCAAAGGTGGCGTGCGTCTCGTGCGGGGCAGCCATATTGTGACCAAGCGTCTTTATGACCATGAGAAATGCTACTTCTTTCAGGGTGAGGACGGGCGCATATGTTTTGCCATTCCTTATGAGCAGGATTTCACTTTAATCGGGACGACCGACAAAGATCACCGCGACCCCGATACCCGCCCCGAATGCAGCATCGAGGAGCGGGATTATATGCTGGCCTTTGTGAATAACTATTTTCGCACGGCTGTCACTGCCGAGGATATCGTGTGGTCTTATTCTGGTTTGCGGCCGCTCTATGATGACGGGGCGCAATCGGCATCTGCCGCCACGCGGGATTACACGCTGATCCTGGAAGGGGATGGGGATGCGCCCTTGCTGAATATTTTTGGCGGCAAGATCACGACCTATCGCCGCTTGGCAGAATCTGCGCTTGAGAAAATCGTGGAGTTCACGAAATCCGCGCGCGGGCCATGGACGGCGGGGGTGGCCTTGCCAGGTGGCGATTTCGAGGTAGGGGATCTGGATCGGTTGATTGCGAGCCTTGCAGCGGCTTATCCGTTTCTTACGCCCAAATGGGCCACGCGCCTCATTCGCGCCTATGGGCGGGATGCTTGGGCGATAATGGCGAGGGCTCAGACATCAGAGGATCTCGGGCGCGATTTCGGCGCAACTTTGACCGAGGCAGAGGTGCGTTGGCTTATGAAACACGAATTCGCGCAAACAGCCGAAGATGTGGTCTGGCGGCGCAGTAAGTTGGGGCTGCGGCTAGACCCATCACAAATAGCGGCTATTGATGCATGGATGCTAAGCGCTGCAACGCAGATGGCGGCAGAATAAGCTAATCAAACAGGGACAGTTGTGCCCCGGTATGTTTGGCGGCACGTTTTGTCTTACGGGGGGATTTGCGGCTTCCGTGGCGGGTGAGAACCGCAACCGCGCCCGCCTCGTGATCTGGCGCGCGTCGCTTTGCCCAAATCTGATCTTTGGCCCATTTGGCGCGTGCCGCAGGATCAAAGATTGGGTTGGGGTAGGTTCGTCCCAAAATGCCATGCGCGTCAGGATGCAACCACGGGCGGTGCAGGGCATCCCCCGAAAGCTGCGCAAGTTCAGGCACCCAACGGCGGATGAACACCCCCGAAGGATCTTGATCCAACCCTTGCTTGATCGGGTTATACACTCGGATCGTGTTGATGCCCGTTGTGCCAGATTGCATCTGCACCTGTGACCAATGAATTCCGGGCTCATAATCGGTGAACATCCGTGCCAGATGCAGGCCAGTTTCGCGCCAATGGAACCACATGTGATAGCTTGCAACTGCCATCACCATCGCGCGCATCCGAAAATTCAGCCATCCCCTATGACGCAGGGATCGCATACAGGCGTCCAGAAAGGGCAGCCCCGTTTGTCCGTGTTTCCACGCTTCAAACCATGGGTGTCCCTGCGGGTCATCGCGCAGGCCATCATAGGAGTGGTGCATATTCTCCCATTCAATCCGTGGCTCGTCTTCTAGTTTTTGGATGAAATGGCAGTGCCAATAGAGGCGAGATTGAAAGGCGCGCACGGATCCGCGCCATTCTTTGTGGCTCGGCCCTTTGGGGAGGGTGCCTGCGCGGTGTGTGGCGGCTTGTGCGACCTCGCGGAGCGAGATCGTGCCGAATGTGAGATGCGGCGAAAGGCGCGAGCACGCATCAGCGCCAACAAGTGGGCTAGACATTGCCGATCGATAGGGCGCGCCACGTTTGATGAGAAAACTGTGCAGCAGCGCGCGTGCTGCTGTTGATCCGCCGTCTTGCAGATCATCCCCGCCATCAGGCGCAAGGCCCAGATCCGCAGGCTTAGGTAAATCCAAACTGGGCGTTTCGTAAATTGGCTCAAGATGTGGCACTGAATGGCAGGGATCCAACATCTGCCTGTCCCATTCCCCCGCCCATCCATTGCGCGATTTTAAGGTTCGGATCACACCGAATTGACGGGGTTCATGCCACGGGATGGATTTTGATTTGCACCAAGCTGCCACCCTTTTGTCGCGCGCATATGTCCATCCATTGCCAGTTTCTTGATGCGACCAAAGCGCGGCGATCGGTTGTTGGGCTGCTAGTTCGTCTAAGATGGAAACAGCATCCCCCCGTCGGATTAAAAGGGGCTGACCCAAACTTGCTAGTGTATCATGTAGTTCAGCTAACGATTGACGAAGAAACATCCAATGTCGTGCGCTTGCATCGGGTTCAGTCCAAAAATCAGGTTCAATAATATACACAGGCAAGACGGGCCCTCGGGCTGCAGCTGAGGCAAGGCATGCTTGGTCTGTGACACGTAAATCACGTTTGAACCAGACAAGGTGTACGGGACATTGTTTCATGTTGAGTTAAAATAGTCTTAGTTTCGGCCGTGTCAGTAATTTGCATGGTCGACAGTATTAAATTTACAGCCTAACAGTAACTGATAACGCAAAATTGGATTGACGATGCCAACTGTTCCAGACCTCCCGCAGAACATTGTAGTCGCTAAAAATTTGCCTAGAGCTCCCGATAATATTAAGGGCCTGGTGTTGATGGGCTTAGGCTTTTTTGTATTCGCTGCTGTTGACACAATGGCAAAGTTTTTGACAGACGGATTCCATCCAATCCAGATTGTTTGGACCCGCCAGCTAGGTCTTGTTTTTGGTGTAATTGTAATATTGCTCTGGCGCGGAACTAAAATCTTAAAAACTGCGAAGCCCAAATTACAATTTTTGCGGGGTGCACTGGCTGTAGGTTCGGCAACCTGCTTTATAACAGGAGTTAGCTTTGTCCCTTTGGCCGATGCAATCTCAGTGACCTTTATAGCTCCGCTGATTGTCACCGTACTTGGCGCATTGATTCTACGTGAAAAGGTGGGCCTACACCGATGGTCAGCTATTTTTGTTGGATTTTTAGGTACACTGATTGTAATTAGGCCAGGCTTAGGGATCGTCCATCCGGCAGTATTTTTGATAGTATTGGCTGCGAGTATGTTTGCGGTTCGCCAAGTCCTGTCCCGTATGATTGCACCCTATGACAATACATACACAACTGTTGCTTACACTGCTCTTGTTGGGGTGGCGGTTATCAGCATACCTCTTCCATTTTTCTGGGCATGGCCAAGCGATAAGAATTCCTTAATCATAATGTTCTTCATGGCAGCGTTTGCGGGCTTGGGCGAGCTTTTGGTGATCCGTGCGCTTGAGATTGCGGAAGCTGTAGTTTTGGCCCCCGTGCATTACTCAATGATATTATGGTCAGTGATGTATGGGTATTTGGTTTTTGCGCAATTACCAGATGGATGGACCCTAATTGGCACCACTTTGATCGTTGCAACTGGTCTTTATACTATGCATCGTGAACGCCTTGCAGCGCGCTCACGCCCTCCCACAGTTTAGGCGATTTGCGGCGACAGCCGATAAGGCCAAAAGTCCGCTTGCCACCATCAAGCAGGCCTCAACCCCGCCCCATTGATAGGCAAGGCCCGATAGGCCCGTGCCCAACAATCGGCCTGCCGCATTCGCCATGTAATAGAAACCAACATCTTGGCTGACCCGCTCGGATTTTGAAAATGCGAGAATGAGGTAAGAGTGCAGTGCCGAATTCACGGCAAACACTGCACCGAAGACCAACAGACCCAAGACCAGCGTCACAGTTAGCCAAGGGGCGGGCGGGCCTGCGGTGGAGACAGTAATCGCCAAAACCGCAGGGATTGGCACAAGCGCCAAGGCCCATTGGCGCGCGTTTACGGACAGATGCGCCAGATTGTTGGCCCCGTTGCGCAGGATGCGCGGTGCCATGGTCTGAACTGCGCCATAAAGGATGATCCAGACCGCCATGAAGGTGCCAATCATGAAAAAGGCCGCGCGTCTGCTTTCATCGCTGCCATCGGAAAGAACAGCGTAGAAATAAACGGGGATGCCCACCACAAACCACACATCCCGCGCGCCGAATAAAAAGACGCGGGCCGCAGATAGACGATTGATATTTTTGTCCCGCGAGATGACGGTGGAAAACTTGGTCGCTTTGTTCCCTTTGGGCAGGCCGTCTGGCATGAAGAAAAGCAGTGCCACAAGGATCAGCGCCAAAATAGCTGCCATGCCCAACAATGCGGTGTTGTAGCCATAAAGTGCCAAAAGGCCTGCGCCCAAAAAGAACCCCAATCCCTTTACCGCGTTTTTTGATCCTGTCAGCCAAGATACCCATTTTAGCAATCCAGCCCCATCGGGTGCCAAAAGTTTGACAGCCGATTTTGAGGACATTTTCGCCAGATCCTTGGCCACGCCTGAGGCCCCTTGCACGGCCATCACATAAGCCACAGATGCGCCTATCGACCACGCAGGATCCAGCGCGGTGAGGGCCAAAAGCGCACCAACCTGTAGGATCAGCCCCGCATATAAGGTGCGGATCAGGCCAAACCGTGCGGCCAGCCAGCCCGCAGAAAGATTGGTTATGACGCCTGCAAGCTCATAGAGCAAAAACAGATAGGCCAGTTGAACGGGACTAAAGCCGCGCTCGTGGAAGGCCAAGAGAACCAACATCCGAAGCGCGCCATCCGACAGCATAAACGCCCAATAAGCCGCTGTTACGGCGATATAGGCGGGCAGGGCGGATGGCTTTGGCGCGGTCATAGACTTGCGCCAACCATGCGCGCGACATCAATCAGGCGATGGGCATAGCCCATTTCATTGTCATACCACGCATAAATCTTGGCCTGAGTGCCATTAATGACCATCGTGGATGGCCCATCCACAATCGAGGATCGCGTGTCATTGGTGTAATCCGCACTCACCAAAGGGCGCGCTTCAAAGCCGAGGATGCCGTTCAGCGCCCCTTCTGCCGCACGCGCGAAGGCTGCGTTGATTTCCGCTGCCGTTGTCTCGCGGTCAAGCTCAAAGACGCAATCGGTCAGGGACGCGTTCAACAAAGGCACGCGCACAGCGTGCCCATTCAGCTTTCCCTTCAATTCGGGATAGATCAGCGTGATCGCCGTGGCACTGCCCGTTGTGGTCGGGATCAGCGAGTTCAGCGCAGACCGCGCGCGGCGTAAATCCTTGGCTGGCCGATCCACGATGGTTTGGGTGTTTGTGACATCATGGATTGTGGTGATCGAGCCGTGCTTGATGCCAAATTCTTCCATCATCACTTTGACCACGGGGGCAAGGCAATTTGTGGTGCAGCTTGCTGCTGTCACGATGTGATGCGTGGAAGGGTCATAAATCTCATGGTTCACGCCATAGACGATATTCGCGGTGGGGCCATCTTTGACGGGGGCGGAGACAATGACCTTTTTCACGCCTGCGGCGAAATAGGGCGCAAGCGCCGCAGCCGTTTTAAATTTCCCCGTGCAGTCAATGACCACATCGACCCCCTTAAGGGGCAGGTCATGGATCTCTTTGGTGCCAATAAAAGGAATGCGCTGGTCATTGATGATGACAGCATTCTCTGTTGCTGAGAAAGACGCGGGCCAGCGGCCATGCACTGTGTCAAACTCCAACAGATGGGCGTGCATGGCGGCATCACCGACCGCATCATTGAGCCACGCGATCTCTGCGCCCGCGTCAAGCAAGGGGCGCAGCGCAAGCTTGCCGATGCGGCCCAATCCGTTCAGCGCGTAGACAGTCATATTTCAATCCTCTTTAGAAATCTCTGCGATGCGATCCACCGCCTTTTGCAGTGCCGCGCGTTCTAGGCTTTCAAGGGGCAGGGCGGTGAAGGCGGCAATACGATTGCGCAACGCGCCATAGGTTGCCTGAAAAGCCAGCCCCCGCTCAGCAACGCTGCCTTGGGCCTTTACAGGGTCAGGCAGGCCCCAGTGCCCGCTGACAGGCTGCCCCGCCCAAGCGGGGCAATCCTCATTGGCGGCCACATCACAGACTGTAAAAACAAAATCCATCTGCGGCGCTTCAGGTGCTTGGAAAACGCTAAGATGCTTAGAACTGAGAGCAGAGGTATCATGACCTTTCTGGCGCAGCACTTCGAGCGCGAGCGGGTTGAGCGTGCTTTGCGGTTGGACACCGGCGGAGTATACGCGAAACCGATCCCCGCCCACATCGCGTAGCAAAGTTTCAGCCATGATGGAGCGTGCCGAGTTTCCCACACAGAGGAACAGCACATTAAATGGCCTGCCGTCATTCTGCGGGTCAGGCGCACAGTCAAACTGAAGGTTTACCCGTCCACGGCAGCACTCTGAAAATAGAGCAGCCATCATATCATGGGTGGTGTCCATCGCCACGCGATAGCGCAGGGAAGTGCCTTCGCGTTCTTGCACGATCAACCCTGCCTGATGGAGTGCGCCAAGATAGGCCGACAAGGTCGAGGGTTTAACCCCCAAAGCAGCACCAATTTCCCCTGCCGCGACCGCATCAGGATACCGGCGCATCAGCAGACGAAAAATATCAAGGCGTGGGCCATGGCCCAAAGTTGATAGCTGTGTGACGAGTGTATTTTCCATATTTCGTGAATAATCAAAATAATGAATCAAGCAAAGCCTCAAATGGCGCTGTCATGAAAAATTCACGGAGAGCGTAAACTAGCCTGCCAAATGGCTTTCACCGCGGGCTTTGGCTAAGGCAATCTGGTGCTGACGTTCGCGGAAACGCGCGCGATCTTCATCGCTGTGCTCGTCCATACATTGATGGCAGGAGACGCCTTCTTCGAAATGAGGATGTCTGCGATCTTCGTCAGAAATCGGGCGGCGACAGGCGCGGCACAGACCATAAGGCCCCTGTTTAAGGCCGTGACCGACAGAGACGCGTTCGTCAAAGACGAAACATTCGCCCTCCCAAAGGCTGCTTTCTTGTGGCATTTCCTCAAGATATTTTAGGATGCCGCCTTTGAGGTGATACACATCCTCCACGCCTTGATCCTTGAGGAACGCGGTGGATTTCTCGCAACGGATACCACCGGTGCAGAACATTGCGATCCGCTTGTTGTGAAAGCGATGTTTGTTTTCCTCCCACCATTGTGGGAATTGGCGGAAACTTTCGGTCTGTGGATCAACCGCGCCTTTGAAAGTGCCAATGGCCACTTCGTAATCATTGCGCGTGTCGATCACGGCAACATCAGGGGCCGAGATCAATTCGTTCCATTCTTCAGGTGCAACATAAGTGCCCACGATTTTGAGCGGATCAGTTTCTGGCACACCCATGGTGACGATCTCGCGCTTCAGGCGCACCTTGAGGCGGCCAAAGGGCATTTCGGTGGCCGTGCTTTCTTTCCATTCAAACGCCGCACAACCAGGCAGGTTGCGGATATGGGATAGCACCGCGTCAATCCCCGTGCGGCTGCCTGCGATGGTGCCGTTGATCCCTTCGCGCGCCAAAAGAAGCGATCCCTTGATCCCCAGAGCCTCGCAAAGCCCAAGCAGGGGCGCGCGCAACTCTTCGGGCGCGTCAAATCGGGTAAAGTGATAGAGAGCGGCGACAATATACATAGCTGCGCATTTACGCCCTTGCATTGTGCAACTCAACCCTTAGGTGATGCGGCACGCTGCCCTATACGGAGACCATGGTATGAAACCCGATACTCACGCGCTTTTGGTGATTGATGTACAAAATGACTTTTGCGAAGGCGGCGCCTTGGCTGTGCCTGAGGGCAGCGCGATTGTGGCGGGGATCAACGCCTTGATGGATGACTATGCCGCCGTGATCCTGACCCAAGATTGGCATCCCGCGGATCATTCCAGTTTTGCAAGTCAGCATGAGGGGCGCGCGCCCCTAGAAATGATTGAGATGCCCTATGGCCCACAGGTTTTATGGCCTGATCATTGCGTGCAAGGCAGCGCAGGGGCGGAATTTCATCCAGAACTTCGCACAAACCGTGCGGATCTGATTATTCGCAAAGGGTTTCGCCCTGCCATCGACAGCTATTCTGCGTTTTTCGAAAATGATCACCAGACCCCCACGGGGCTTGAGGGATATTTGCGCAATCGTGGGATCACGCATCTGACCATGGTCGGATTGGCGACAGATTTCTGTGTCAATAATTCCGCGCAAGATGCCGCAAAACTAGGGTTTGCAGTCGACCTGCGCCGCGATTTGTGTCGCGCGATTGATCTGGGCGGATCATTGGCGACAGCTTTGGATGACATGGCCGCTTTGGGTGTGATGATGTCAAAGGGCTGATTGATAGAGTTTGACCGTTAACCCACCGAAGGCCACGGGGCGGCTCACCTCTGACCATGTCAAACCTGTGGCCTTGGCTAACCCTTCGTCCGATGTGACCATGCCAAATTGCCATCCTGTGAACCGTTCGCGCATGACCGCACCAATGGCGCCGTAAAGCCCAAACAACAATTTGCGATTGCCAATCCGCGCGCCATAGGGCGGGTTCAGAATGACCAACCCTTTTTGCTTTGTCGGTGGTTCAAGCGCGCTGAGGGGCTGACAGGCAAAGCTGGTCCATTCCGCAACACCTGCACGCTCGGCATTGGCGCGCGCGCCTGTAATGCCCCCTTGGTCGCGGTCGAACCCGTAAAATTGCACGGCCTCAGCCTCGCGTGAAGAAAAATTGCGGCGCATTGCAGACCAATCAGCAATCTCAAATCCGGCAAGATCTTCAAACGCAAAGCGGCGCGCACGCCCTGCGGGCAACCGCGCGGCAATCTCGGCGGCCTCAAGCAAAAATGTGCCAGAGCCACACATCGGATCAACCACAGGCATCCCGCCATGATAGCCGCAGGCCCGCAAAAACGCGGCTGCAAGGGTTTCTTTCATGGGCGCTTTGCCGATGAATTCCTTGGCGCCCCGTTTGTGCAAGCTCTCACCGGATGTATCGAGGCTGAGTGTGCAAAGATCATCTTCGATGCGCAGTTTGACAACAATCAGCGCCTCAGGGTTCGGCGTGCTGCCAAGCGCCGCGCTGATTGCCCCCTCAATTCGTTCCGCAGCTGCGCGTTGGTGGTAAATCTTTGATTTGCGGCAGGTGGCCTCAACGCGCCAAGCTCGATGAGGACGCAAAATGCTGGCCCAATCCAATTTGCGCGCGCGCTTGTCCAACTGTGCCAGATGCATCGCGCGGAATTCCGCGATACGGATCAATACGCGTCCCGCGCAGCGCAGCCAGAGATTGGCACGCATTGCCTCAGCGAGATCACCCTGACAGATCACACCCCCTGCCACAGATTGCACGCCCGAGAAGGATAAGCTGCGCGCCTCCTCGGCGAGGATATCCTCCAATCCTGGGGTGCCTTGCAGGAAAATTTCCATCGCTCTTGCCTTTATGGCCTATGATTTGCTCTAAAAGGCGCGAAACACGCCTGCTTGGAGCCTAGCCATGGTCGATATCGCCACCCGTGTCCATAACCATCGCTGGAGGATTGACCCGATCGTGCGCTCGCTGATCGACACGGATTTCTATAAATTGCTGATGTGTCAGTCAGTCTTTCGCAATCGGCCCAAAACCCAAGTCGCATTTTCACTGATCAATCGCACAACGCGCATCCCGCTTGCGCATCTGATTGATGAGGGTGAATTGCGTGAACAATTGGATCATATCCGCACCCTGCGCCTGACGCGGGGCGAAAGCACGTGGCTGCGCGGGAATACATTTTATGGCAAGCGCCAGATGTTCCGCCCCGATTTCATGGAATGGTTCGAGGCGCTGCAACTGCCCCCCTACCATCTGGAACGGGTAGGGGATCAATATGAGCTGACCTTTGAAGGCGCATGGCCCGAAGTAATGCTTTGGGAAATCCCCGCGCTTGCAGTTTTGATGGAATTGCGCGGGCGCGCTGTCTTGAAAGACATGGGTAAGTTCGAGTTGCAGGTGCTCTATGCCCGAGCGATGACAAAGCTTTGGGAAAAAATTGAAAGAATGCGCGCGATTGAGGGCCTGCGCATTGCCGATTTCGGTACTCGCCGCCGCCATTCCTATCTGTGGCAGGATTGGTGTGTGCAGGCGATGATCGAAGGTTTGGGGGTTAAATTCGCGGGCACCTCAAATTGCCATATCGCGATGAAGCGCGACATTGAGGCCATTGGGACGAATGCGCATGAATTGCCGATGGTCTATGCCGCCTTGGCCCGCGATGATACGGAACTGGCTCGGGCGCCCTATGATGTTCTTGCGGATTGGCATGAGGAACATGATGGCAATCTGCGCATCATCCTGCCCGACACCTATGGCACGGCGGGGTTCCTCAGGAACGCGCCCGATTGGTTGGCTGGTTGGACGGGTATTCGTATCGATTCAGGCCAACCCGAGGTAGGGGCCGAGGCCGCGATTGACTGGTGGAAATCGCGCGGTGAAGACCCCACGCAGAAATTGGTGATCTTCTCGGACGGGTTGGATGTCGACCGCATCGCCGAGCTGCACGCCAAATTTTCAGGCCGCGTGCGCGTGTCCTTTGGTTGGGGCACGCTGTTAACGAATGATTTCCGCGGATTGGTCGAGGGGGATGCGCTTGCCCCCTTCTCGCTGGTCTGCAAAGCCATCCGCGCCGATGGCCGCCCCACAGTCAAACTGTCCGACAACCCCGAGAAAGCGATGGGGCCAAAGGATGAGATCGCACGCTATAAGCGCGTGTTCGGGGTGGGGGAACAGGAGCGGGTGGCGGTGGTGGTTTAGGGTAGTATCAGTCTTAGATACTTAAATCTCATTTGTTCCTTAAGATGGTCAACATCGCTGGTGTCCATTTGTTTGTGGATCATACGATGGCAGGTTGGACAAAGTACGAGGAAATCATCTGGAACGATATACCTTTTCGTTTGCCCTTCAGATAAGGTTTGCAAAGGGGCGCAGTGGTGAACACCCAATGGGGTATTGATAGTTGGCCCGCGATAATTCCAGTCGATCTGCGGATCCAAGCCACAACATTCACAGACCGCTTTTCGAACTGAGAGGACTTCGCGGCGTACCTTACCCGAACGCTCAATTTTGCGAGACAATACGTAGCGCCTAGTTTCATCAATGTTGCTCGAGTTTGCTTCAGCATACATTATGTCACTTGGGGTCGATCCGCCTCTCTCGATAAGTGTTTGGTAGGCGGCTAGCATCTTTTCGAGATCATCGCACACCACCTTTTCATTCAAATCCGAAAGGCTATATGTCCGACCAAAGGAGTGTCCGGCAATATAGCCTGATGGCAAGTCTTCGTCGGAACCCAAATCGATCGTTCCGGTATCAAATAGTGCTGCATACTCGGGCACTCTCTGTGCCATATCCAGAGCCCGGCGCTGCAGCACTTGTCGTCCGTTAAGCCTGCCAAATTCTTTGTACACTGCGGTGGTGCCTTGGTTCATTGACAGAGTAACAGTACGTGTTTGTGGGTTGATTAAGTAGACAACATAAAACCCCTTAGTCGCGGTTTCTGTTTCCAAAGGATCGAAAAATGCTAACCATGGAACAGCGGCCCAATTACCTGCACCGACACTAGCCTTCAATTTAAGTTCATAAGGCTTTCCAAATAGTTGCTTCTTCGCTTCTGTTTCGACGTCACGGCGAACGAAATTCCCAAAGTCGCTATTTGAAAAGGGCTTCATGCGCTCATGAGCGTAGTCTCTTGCAATCTTGCCGAGCATTTCAGCGAGCATATGTCCTTCATTTTTGTGTTTAAATTATCACATAATGTTGCTTCGGAATAATGCATTTTCAAAAACGGGGGGATCACCCCTCACCCCTCCACCCTCCCCCGCCCCGCCTTC
>Ga0255781_10000468_pt1 | contig 32324 bp, 53 predicted proteins | sample 101ome_21_FD_179979 | JGI IMG/M metagenome (GOLD analysis project Ga0255781, IMG submission 179979) | Coastal salt marsh microbial communities from the Groves Creek Marsh, Skidaway Island, Georgia - 101413BT metaG (version 2) | ecosystem: Environmental > Aquatic > Marine > Intertidal zone >... | reverse complement strand
GCTAATGTGTAAATAATAACTGCTGCAATAATTTCCATAACTACTCCTTTACTTCAATTCTCATACAAATCGCTTGCTGGTTGACAGGAAAATGACCAAAGCCTATCCCAATATCAGCGCTTAATTGTTCTCGTGCAATAAAGCATTCTGTGTGCGTCTTAAAGACACCGTTTCCGACAGTCATAATTTGACCATCCCAATACGTCATAAATACTAATAACCAAGCCATACTATTATCCTTTATATATTTCAGTGGGGAGACTTTCCGCGGTGTCTCCCCACCTATCTTCACTGTACACCGGAAGACCGTGCATCATTACGAGCTGATGGCCACTCACCATTCCAAAGACTGCAGATCATTGGATGGATTTTAACTGGCGATCCCGGAAGGACTCGAACCCTCAACCTGCTGATTAGAAGTCAGCTGCTCTATCCAGTTGAGCTACGGAACCGTTACTTTACAAAGGTAGTTTGATAAGTTACACCATCAACTGTCCATGTGATGATAGAATAATCGTATACTTTCTTATTTACATCTTTGTATTCAGTAATATTTTCGCATTGGCGTTCAGTCTTATAACCAGTGATTACTGTTTCAGTTTTTGGTTTATTTGCTTTGTCAGCTGCAATGATTCCACCAAGAACTGCACCAGCTGCAGCACCATCATCTTTACCAGTTACACCTTTACCGAGCAAACCACCAAGAATCATACCACCTAGTACATCACTGCCTGATGCACCACCACCTTGACGTGTAACAGTTCCATAGATTGGAACCTCTACGTTTTGACATACTTGACGAGTATAAGGTGTAGATTCAATTACTGTAGCAAACACATCTTCCACGTTTGCTGAGATTTGTTCAGCCATAGCAGGTGTTGCTACTATAGCTGAAGCCATTAGAATACGTATCATTTTTTATCGTAAGCCTCTTTCCAGATTTTTGTTGTATCTTTGGCACCTTTGTTAGCACCAACCATCCATCCCATTAGGAATGACAGAAAGCACATACATAGGACTTCAATTACCAAAAAAGTTTCATAAGACATAGTTTATTCTCCTTCAACATAAAAACGAATAGTTACTAGATTACCATCGCGTTCAGCGACATGATACTCTAGTCCTTTTGAACGAACTAGAGTAGCTAAGATTTTAATTAAAGCAGAATAAGTCATTATGCTGCTTCTACACATTCATTCCAAAATTGCTTTGCACCGTCATCGGTAGCATAACCTTCTTCAGTAGCAAAATCCATATCTGAAGAAAAGTAGCAAGAAGGAGAAATGCCGTACTTGTTAATGAAGTATACACCATCTTCTAATGTATCTGCGCGGCGACCAATCTCACCTTCTGCTGTTTGAATACGAAAGCTAAGACCACCTGAACAAGCATTTACAAAGTTGATTCCGTTTGACATTTTCTATCTCCTTCATTCCTTATATTAATAATCTACCATATTTCAAATAGAATGTAAACAAAAAAGTGAGCAGTCAGCTCATTTTTTTATGGAGAAATTGTTATTTCTTTTACTCTATGTGGTTGGTTTAACACCCAATCTATAACTTCAACACAATAGTCAACAGACATTTTTGGTCCATTATAATGCTCCGCTCGAGGAGTATCAAACCAACCGAACCTAATACTAGTTGTATTTATTCCGCTATGAAACAGCTGTTCATTTGCTTTATCTAAAGCAGCTTTTTCTACGGCATAAGGATGCATTCTATTTTTGATTCCATCACTAGACATAGAACTAATGTTAATAATTCGTTTGCCTTGATGAGCTGCCTTATATAAAAGTCTTACCTGTTCATATCCATCGTGCTTACAATTGATGAATATATCACAAGGCTCTAAAGATCCTACGTTTCCGTATTTCCATGCAAGAGCTTTACCTAATCCACGTCTTGTGCCTGTGATATAAAATTTATCCATTTTTCTTCACTGCATTAAGCATTATCAAAGCGTATCCAAGAGTCTTGATATCGATCTCCTGAATCCCGTCCCAATCTTTCTCCATTATTCTTCTCGCGCATTCTACTACTGTCAATTTTTGTCCATCCATCTAAATCATTCAAGTCAATATTATCAAAGGGGTCGTTACTTATAACTTTCTCTGACACTATCTAGACCTCCTTTTACCCGTGAAGGGTATTCTCCAATAAACGTTCCTGCTTCTAGCATGTCTTTACTTAAGTATTTTTTATGTGGATGCTCTATCTCATCCCAATGATCTAACATGCGTTTTGCTAACATATCAAAAATGCTATCCTCTAATATAGGATCGTCTTCTTCGTAATAGGCATATGCTGCCATTAAGTACCACGGAACATACATATTGATAGAGTCGTCGCATGTATCAATACACGCTTTCTCAATACCTTGTTTGTCCATCCCATTTTTCCTTTAACTGTTTCTCTAAACGATGCGCTTCTATTTCCCAAGGTCTATCGTCATATGGCATATCCCATGAGTATACCGCTTTTTGAAATCTCACTTCGTGTACCCACTTATAAATCATCCGCTTTGAGACGTATTGCCATACATGAACCATTTCATGTAGGATAGTACTAATCATGTCTTCGAGGGGAAGTGATACATCGATGCGGATCGTAAACTCACGATCACCTTCATCCATACAGTCGCCGTAAACTCCTTGCTTTTCTGCCAACTTGCGTATCGTTCTAATATTTATATAAACAGGTTTTCTGATACGAGGCATAAGGATTTTACTGGCAAACATCACAGCTTCAGTGATGGCTTTCTTACGGTACTTAGCACACTTAGTTTCAAAATCAATAACAATCATACTAGTATTCTATACTATTAAATTACGATTGTAAACTAATTTTTTGTGCGGACCTCAACATTTTCTGGAAGTTGAATTTTAGAGTCAGCATGCTTGTGATAAAGGACAAACTGAGTATTTTTAAACTCATTGAAGATGCCTTTCCAAATAGGACGCCATCTATCATTAAGTCTTACATTATTTGTAGCGCCACGATCAGAATTTAATACAAAATCTGTATAGCTACGTAAGTTCATATCAAAGATTGAATCAAACCCATACATATGGATAGTATCACCTTTCAAACGATTTGCAGCATAGTGAACAGCCATATGACCACAATTAAAATTGGTGTACATGTTTCCAAGAGTTTCATTTGGAAATAGTTTAGTATATGGTGGAATATCAGTATAGAACTCTCTAATTTTATGGCCGAATTTCATTTTAAAGTTACCACGGTTTTGGTCATACCATAGTTTTGGTCTATATCCTAGTACCCAATTGCCATCGATTGTCACGCTACCTTCAGTCAAAGCTGCAGACATTTTAAAGTCAACAATACATGATGCATATAAATTTTCAATTGGCATAGGTGCTTGATTGCAAGCGAGTTTAATACCCTTTGCTGGCTTATACATTTGAGCATTATCGCCATTACCAATTACATGAATATTTCTAGTCATGCTTCCAATAATCCTTTATCCAAGTTTGTGGGTTATATGTTGCCATTGGAGTTACAATGGTTTCCGCCATCGCCTGTTCAATACTTGGTCTTCCGTGGAAACAAACGATTGAAACATCTTTATTCGGTGGTCCTGGATATATATCATATTTGTAAGACTTCAATTTGTCTTTATATTTGTGTTGCAATAAAGTACGTTGATATGGATTAATAATAGAACTTAGATATTCACCATCACCTCTATAAGTGTCTAAAACACGATCATGGCTGAGTACAAATTCATTCCAAATAAAAGAAACAGGATTAAAATCCCATGCCATTACACCAGTTTGTAATTTATTTTTTAGATGTGGTTGGTGTGCATTCACCGCTCCAACATCTTCAATACCCATAAACCATGATCGATCTTCGAGCAACCAATCAATATTACCAGTAATAATAGTATCAAGGTCTAAGTAAACCATTCGATCTCCAGCTTTATTTGCTGGATCAAATAGTTGTAGTTTATTCCACCATCCTTCGTATCCAGGTCTTAGTATTTTTGTTTTAACACCTGGAATTCCTTTATCAGAAAAGCATACAAATTCATGGGGAATTGTTGTATTTCGTTCTACTGCTGCTTTTAAATTATAAACATAATCTATAGAAAACTTATTGCCCCAATAGACACAAGCGACTGTCACTGTCATATTATACTTCCTCTATCACATAGTCCTTATTATACATATGCTTGGCTAAACACCCTTGTTCTTTTTGGATGGTTGTAAATGTTTCTCTTACCTCTACTGGCCAAGGATAATATTCCTCTAGAAATGGAAATGTTTCAACATTTAAGAATACATCAGTAGGTCTAGCTTCAAGTCTTGCTCTTTCAACAAGCACTTTAGCAGCGTTTGGTTTGACACGATAAGCGTGTGCTCCAGGAAAATATGGCTTAGAAACTAAACGATTTCTACCAAGCATTGGTGGTTGATTAAAATTACCATATGATGGTTTACCAAATGAAATACAACCATTATGCTCTACATTTGGTATATTGTCCATAATAATAGCATCATGTTCAAATATAGTAACTTCTTCATTCATCTCTATTGATGTTAACCACAAAGCAAAGTGAGAACAGAAAGCTGCACGGGCATTATCCTCTCTTGAAAATTTATTATTATCAAAGAGTTTATCGTTTATCTTTTGTTCTTTAATAAAATCTTTACAAGTTGCTGGAGTAAATGCTTCAAAGAAATCGATTTGTAAATCAAATCGTTCTCCCGATTGAATACATTTTTCTGCAGCTAAAATAGATTTATCATTGTCACGTAGTGTAATAACAAAATTTTTCATAATTATCCTTGGGTTGTAGATTTAATCCCTTGTAATCCAGTAAAGAATGGATATGCTTGATGTAATACTGGACCCATTAATTGTCTACACATCAATGCGTCATTTGGCCATAAACCATACTCACCAATTATTGATAAGAGTTTACGTGCTGGCTTTGGTCCAATTATATATGCTGAATTTCCAGCAATGCCTTGAGGAATTTCTTTTGAATCAATCCAGGGAGATGGTACAGTAATTGAAGGGCTTTCATTTGAAGCCTCCATAACTTTTTCTAAATAAACATTAGCTTTTCTTGTAGCCCCGCGTGGATCATTTAGACCAATAATACCAAAATCATCACTAGCGTTTAGAGTTTCATCTTTTTTGATATACATTTTTCGCCAATGTTCAATAGTAAATGGTCTTTTCATAATAGCATCATGTTCAAAGATAACTATTGGATGATTTAAATTGGCTGCAGTAACCCATAATCTCATATGAGAAACTAAACATGCTACAACCTTTCTATAATCTTTAGCACCATAGCCACTTAATTCTAATCCACTTTTTAAATCCAAACGCTTTTGTCCTGGAGTGGTTGGCCATGTCCAAGCATCTAAAGTTAAACCAAGCTTTTCAAGATCTTCATCCAAAGTTTCTAGAGTTGTGGCTGGATATATTACTGGATTAAATAGACTTTTTGTCTGGCGTATAGATTGAATTAATTTTCTAGCGCCTACAGTAGACGCTGAGTCGTTATGCATTGTAATAATAAACGATGGAATTCCAAAAAGAAGATTTTGTTCTATCTTATTTGTGAATGCACTCAAGTCACCATTAAATATATTAGAATTGAAATTATCTTTTATGGAATTTACTAAATCATTCATTGGAAAACCTATTTTTAGATCTATTTATTCTTCTATTAAACCGCGTTCTACTAATTCATAGTAGTTTTTCATCTTAGCACCATAAACTCCATCTTCATCTCCATATGGTCTTTTGCGGATATGAATCAAATAAGACTCTTCAACTTTTGGAAGATAATGACTATATTGCCATTTCTCATCCAGCGATTTATCATAGACACTATAACCTAGTTTACCATACACCGCAAGCATATGTAGAATGCCTTCATCAACATATGGCTTTGGACTAATTTGACGCATCATAGCTTTTGTGGTTGGATTAATTTGTTCTCTGAATTTAAGTCGTGTTTCTTTATCTAGTACATAACATGCACCGGACCAGAGCTGGACATTACGATCTGAGAATCCAGGAAACTCTCTACAGAAATTTGGATGTTGACGATCTCTATGGACTGAATCATAGCAGGCTACTCCTTTTGCTTCAAACACATTCATGCCCATATCTTTACGAACAAACATATCGGTGTCTAACATAACCACTGTGTCATAGTCATCATATTCTTCATTTAACATGCATAGCTTTTGGCATTGCATACGAAGATCTTCCATAAATGGTTTACCATTCAACATTTTATATTCTGCACCAAGACTCTCAGCATAGCGTGCGATATTCTCAGAACTCTTCTCTACAATAAAGTGCTCTTTTTCATGAAGGTATTTTTCATGTGGTTGGAAATGTTGTAGGATAATATTCTTCATAGTATTTCAAGTCCATATATTTTTCTAACTGCATCTGGAATCTGATTTTTACGTGAATTACAATAATGCATCATTGTAGCTTGTGGATGTGCTTCTTCTGGTAAATCACAAAACTTATCGTGTGGAACCATTAATTGTTTTTTATCTTTTAAAATACCAGACTGATGAATCATCCAATGCATTTGCTGTTCGTCATTTGGTGGCATTGATGTTTTAAAGCGTGACAAGCTTGGATCACTCATATTTTCATTACACATTTCTTCTGATGGAATATGTTTACGTAATGCTTGACGTTCTTCACGAGTTAATTTAATAAAGTTACCAAAAAATAATGGTTCACCTTGACGATACAAGTTTGGCCAGTATTTACCTTGCTTAGTTGCTTGTTGAGAGCTCATAGCTTTTAAATGTAATCGACCAATTCCTTCATATTGAAATACATCATCAATATGTTTTGTGGCAATCATATCAGCATCTAACATTAGAACTTGATCATATTTATCGTATTCTTCTAAGATTAATGCTAGCTTTTGAGATACCGCTCCTCTAAATTCTCCCATAGGCCATCCGTCAATAAGTCGGTATTCAACACCAATAGATTGAGAATATTTACGTATCGTTTGAGTGGCACAACTAGCCCATTCAGGCATAGATTTTCCATTAAGATTATTCCAATGTTGTAATATTAAATTTGCCATTGATCCACTGGTAGGTTAGTAATTCTTTTTAAGGTCTCTTCATCTAAATTATCTGCACCACCTAACTGGATATGGACTAGGTTTGCGTTGTCTCTCAGGTCATTAACGGGCCTCTGAGGGCCTTTCGTACCGGGCTTGTAGTGAACCGAACTATTCCATTTGTAATCCATAGTCTTCCATTTAAAGCCACCAATTTCTAGCATGGCATGTAGATATGGTTGGTCACAAGTATAAAAAGATGGTAATCCTTTTGTCTGTACCATTCTAACATATTGGTCAAACTTTGTAAACTTATATTTTGCTTTTAATAGACCAAATTTTGAATAAACAACTACACCTGAATTGTAAACTCTTGGAAGACCTTTTTCGTTACGTGGCATTTGCACATTGTAAGTATCTTCAATAAGCTTTACCCATTGTTCATCATTGAAATTATTGATACCACCAATCGTATGTTTGACTCTTGCGTCTGGTGCATTCCACTCTTCACAGATTCCAATCTCATAATCAGTATTACAAAATTGTTCAAAGATATTTTCAGTCAAACCTTCAACCGGAAAGACATCAGTATCAGCAAACATCACATAATCATACTCATGGAAGCTTTCAGTAAAGACTGGTTTGAATGAACCATAATGTGGAGAATATCTACCAAGGTTGGTAACAAACTTAGGTTCATGCTCATAAATATAATCTGATCCAATACGATCAGCATATTCTTTCATAGCCTTACGTCCAGCTTCATTTCCACTGGTGGTAGGTCCATCCCAATATTGATAGATAACTGTTTTCATTTAGAACCCCAAATAACGACCTTTGTAATTATGAATTTTTTGGACAATTTCTTTTTTAACAAATACAACATCCATTTGATTAAATACGCCTTGACGGATTGCGATGTGATCTACACCTGATGGAATAAAGCCATGATCGTATAACGTATCAAAGTACGTACTTAATTTTGGTGCACCTTCATTATAACGACTAATTGGCATTTCAGTTACTAGAATTTTACAGTGTTCCAAAGCTGTTGGGCCGCCATTCATAATATCTACTTCTGCACCTTGAGTATCCATTTTGATAAAATCAGGTAAAGGTAGAAGATTTTCAGTAATCATTGTATCTAATTTTTTAGTCTTTAGTTTAATTGAATTGCCTTCAGTATAAGCCGGAGTCAATTCTCTATAATAACTATGACCAGTATTTTCTTTTTTAAGTCCATCATTTAAGATGTAGAAATCAACTGTTTTACCATCCTCATCAGATAATACCTGATTAAAAAATCTATCTTTGAGACTACCAATCATAGGTTCTATAGAAGGATTGAAATCAATTTTTGGATTTGCTTCAAACATAATAAATGCTGAATCTTTTAAATGTGGCTTATATGATTTAAACCATCTTCCATCGTTCGCACCAATGTCATAAACAGTATTAATTTTATGACCATGTTTTTCTAATTCTCTTATAAGAGCCAAAGTATTTCTATCTGTAGTTCCTGAAATCATATTACCACCTTGGGGATGTCAAAATATTTGCGGGGTTCAAATTCTCTTTCATTTGTTTGGCAATGAATTTTACATCCTGAATAAGGCCTTCAGAAAGAGTAATTGGATTAAAGCCTAAAGATTTGAGACCTTCATTCTTTACGCTTAGTTCGTTTTCTTTTAATTCTTTCCGTGGATTATCCAAGAATTGAATTCGTTTTTCATCCTGTTCAGCAACAATATATGCAAGTTCTTTTACAGATCTTACTTCAGATACTTGGTTGAATATTCTAACTTTATTCTCTTTGGATGGATTCTCAATAGCTAGCTTTACACAGTTGGCTGTATCTCTAATATGGATAAAGGCTCGTTGTTGGCCACCAGTTCCATACACAGTAATATCATTACCAGTTGCAGCCTGAGAAATAAATCTATTTAATACCGTACCATAAATGCCATCATAATCAAATCTATTAATTAGATTTTCATGCAACATAGTTTCTAAAGTTTGAGTTCCCCATACAATACCTTGATGTAGATCTGTAATCTTTAAACCCCAATTCTTATTATAGAATTGAAATAGAATTTGATCCAATGATTTAGTCATATGGTAAACACTACCGGGTTGTGTAGGATATAAAACATCCACATCTTTTTGAGTAGAGTTTACTTTGATATTTAAATAGCCTTCAGGAATATCTCCAAAGTCTTTATTGTAACCATACACACCCATAGTCCCAAGGTGAACAAGATGAATATTAGGATCAGTATCAACAATAGCATTCAGTACGTTATGAGTTCCTGTTATATTATTATCTACTGTGTATCTACGTTCTTTCTGGCTAATCATAGAATATGGTGCTGCGCGTTGTTCTGCAAAGTGAACAATAGCATCAGGTTTATATTCTTTTATTTTTTGTTGTAATAGATGATAATCCTTTGCAATGTCGCAATGGAAGAAATCTATATAGCCACCTTCATGTTGTTCATTAATAAAGTAATTAGCCGTCTTAATTCGATCAGTAATCGAAGCAATATTTGTTAATGAATTACTGGATAAATCATTATCAATATTACGTCTAGATAGATTATCAATAATTAAAACATCATGGTAGCTATTTGCTAGTTTCAAAGCCGTTGGCCAACCACAAAAACCATCACCACCTAATACTATAATTCTCATGTAATATCTTTCATCAGTTGTTCTACATTCTCACCACGATTAGGTAGTAAATCTTTTAAGAAGAAATGCACAAAATTACATTCCTTGATTTTTGTGTTGGCACTATAGAGACCATTCCATTTCCAGTCCATGTGTTTAATATTCATTTTCTCTTCACGAATCCACGTATTAAGAAGAGTTTGGTCAGTAGACCATTTCCACGGGCCAAGACCATCAATGAATGGTTTAAATCTTGGCCGGCTTAAAAACTGTTTTGGAGTTTCACCATTTAAATATTTTTCAATAGATTTATTTAAAACCATAACCCCCATATTCATAAACTCAGCGCCAAGGATATTCCATTTCCAATCTACATTCTTAATAGTACCATATTGCATACGAGAATAGTTTGAGATTTTTTGTTTATACTTTTCAGTAATAGGCATATCTCTTTCAACTACAGCACCAAAATGATATTCATCTCCAACTTCATCAAAGATTGATTCATTGCACTCTGGTCTAATCCACACATCTGCATCTATTACAGCTATTTTATCATATGTTTTAAGGTATGTAAAGGCATTTTCTTTTTCATAGATAGGAAGAAACCCACCATACTTCATATACGATTCATTTGATCTATTAGTCTGAAAAATATCAGGCTTAATCATAAGAATAGGTTGTCGCTGTTGAATATATTCTGCACCAATTCGTTCTGCATATTCTGCCACGCTGGATGTGCAATGATCGTATAGCTTAGACCGCTTTCCGGTGTATACTTGATAAATCAATGTTTTCATAATCTTGGCCTATAAATGTTCTATTAGGATTTTTGTGGTCTATCGTGTTTAATCCATCAATATTTATCTGTTCAATATAATGATAGTCGTTCATTTCTTTTTGGCGTTTGAAATTCAACACAGTTCCTATATGCCCATCGCTATTTTGCCATATAGGCTTCACCACTGCTTGTGCTACAAGTCTTTCTGCGACAGTTTGAGTGATATAATATCCGGATCCTGGAGCTAAATGAATACCTATCGGATCATAATCTCTATTAATAAAGGATAAAAATTTATAACCTTCTTTTGACATGTCTGGTAAAGGTTTTACTAATTTAGAATCATGCTCTAAAATAAGGATTGGTTTTTTTATTTTTACACATTCACACCACAATTCAAAATGGCTGTACCATACTGCTTTTTCAGTAGAAGTAAATTCTCTTTTTCTACCAGCGGTTTTAAAACCAAAATCAATCTTTGTCTTTTTATATAAATCTTTTGGTGTGACCGCTTCAAATTGTTTTACTTCATATTCTTTCCATGATGGAAGCACTTCTCTTTTATACATTTCAGAAATAGGATGGTGCTTCATAGAGATCATATAGATTTCAAAATAAGACATTTATTATAATTTAGTCATAGCAAAATATTGATATTTTTGTGACGGGTCTTCTATATCTAGGTTGTAATAAGAAATCATTTCACCGTCAATAGGTCCTGTGATTTCTTTCTGAAGTAGTCTTTGTTTAAATAATGTTCTGGCTTTTAAAGGAGTGATATAGATTCCAGAAGTTGGCTGGGATTTTTTTCTATTATTTAGATTTAAATAAAAGCCTAAAATTTCAAAATCTTTAGTTTCTATTTTATTTGATATATCTTGTACTAATTCATTTCCAGCAAAAGTAATAATAACAGGTCTTGTTTCTTTACGGATTTTTTTCAGAATCATTGCAAAAGAATACCATTTGCATTTTTCAATATAGAGATCTCGATTTATTCCATATTCGCCACCAAACTTTAATCTAAATCCATTGTCTTTTTCAGGATTTGCATACGGCTGATATCGAATACTTTCATATCCAAATCTTTTAAAACTATTTGCAGTTTTAATTTTTTGAATTTGATTATTCATATTTTCAGGATTGAAAATAATATAAACCAATGTATCTTTGCGTAAATGGAAAACTTCTTCTACACTCATCTGTAATCATCCAAGTTAAAATTTGTACCGTGCATTTTATAAAGATCTCTTTCATGGTTTGTATAAACTAATACTTCAGGATCATCAATTAAGAAATCACAATCATTGCAGTAAGATGGCCAGTTACCCATCTCATGATCTTTACGTAGCTTATTATATTTATCCCCGTACCAGATGTCTTCTAGAGAATTCTTTGATAAATGACCTAGTACAGCTTCATCATCTCTTCCAAGTACTTGGCAGCAAGGATGAATAGCCCCAACGTTCCCGCCGATACCACCAGCGCGGATAACAATATCAGGGCTGAAGGGTCTTCCGCAAGTTTTCTTTTGGCCCACTCTTTCATAATTTGGATCATATACTCCACTCCAATTATGCATCTTCCAAATTTCGGTCTTTACGCCAGCACCTTCAACAATCTTACGATATTGTTCTACTTCATAATCTATATTATCATTATCAAGAATCAAATGATATGTCGCCACAACACAATCTGATAATGTGGCGTAAACATAAGCCGCTGTTTCTTCTAAATTATATTTAACAGTTTTGAAAGAACTACTATTCATCCATTGGCGATAAGTCTCTTCATCATAACCAATCATTGAAAATCGAATAAAATCAGCACCAGCGTCAACAACCTCATGCATAAACTGACCTGTCATACGAAATCCATTTGTAAACATAAATGCCTTAGCACCGTACTTCTTTACAATTGCAACATATTCTGGTAAGTTACGATTTAGTGTTGGTTCACCAGAACCTTCAAGGTTAACTACGTTTAAACCTGCTTCTGCGCATTGAGCCACATAGTCTTCAAATACATCCAGTGGCATCTTCTTTAACCAGTTTTTGCCACGAGCACCATGTGTTCCATCTTCATTTGTTTGTGGACACATTTGGCAAGTATAGTTGCAACCACCATTAATTTCTATTACTGCACGATCAATATGCATTTACCATCCATTCACAAATCTATTAAAAACGTTTTTATAATTTTCTGCTTTTTCTGTAGCTGATTCTATCATATATTCTAACTTATGTAAATCTCTTTTTACATAAAAATCTCCATCTTTTATCCACAATGCTGCTGGAGTGTGCCATCGAGTAATATTGCTATTACTAAAAACAATATGAGGCTTAAAGAAATTCTTTGCTATGTAATGCCACATACCTTCATACGATATGCAGCATTCACAAGTTCGGATATGATAGACCACTTCAGATATTGGAGTTCTATAATCTATTTCAACTACATTATATCCAAAGTCATTTAATCTATCTATAAGTCTTATCCATTCATGATCCAGCATAGGTAATTTATATCCGGATAATTGTTGGGCTGCATTAAATGTTGGTCGCCATAATACAATTTTACCATATTGTGGAGTGGTATTTAATGTTGGATCAAATCCCCAATATCTATATAATTCTGAATTAGATCTTCTTTGTACTCCAAAATACTTTTTTTGATATACTTTAAAATCTTTACTATTGAAGACATGCTCTATATGGACTATATCTTTCCACATATAGAATTGATTGATATATTTTACTCTTCCATCTACAGATTCTGGATCTTCATAATGATAATAATGGTCTTCTGGAAAATGATAATGAATCTGAAGTTTAGTTGGCTTTTGATTTACAAAAGCTCTCATATAAGCAATATTCATACCATACATTGAATCGCCAATACCCACTGTTGTTTTCCAACGTATAGTATCTACACCATAGTTATCTCTCCAATTCCCGACCCAATGATTCCAAAGATCCATAATATAGATTAATCTCTTTTGCTAGTTCCATAGCTGTATCAAAATTTTTACGGAACCGATTGTTCTTATGTCCATTATTTATAAAATAGTTAATACTATCAATATCACTCTGGTAGCTCGGTAAATCAAAAGTTTTCCGATATGATACTAATTCTTCGTATTGGAATCTCTTAGATAAAACTTCAAACAGAGTCATAGTGGCCTTCCATTTTAAATAATCCCATGATACTAGGAGTGTTTGCATAATATTTTGCGACTGAACTATATTTTATATTTGTATAAAAATAATATTTTGGATCGTATTTTATATCAAACAATTTGTAGGTTCTTTTGCAAGCAAGTCTAACATCGTATAATTCAATATTATCTACTAGAATATAGCGAGGTTTTATTTTCATACAAGATTTTAAATCTTTTTTAGGGAAATCATCAATGTGTTTGCCATCAACAAAAATTAAATCAATATCAGTATGCCTATGCTCATTTCCCCAAATAGGTTCTTTATAAAATGTATGTTGCGGCCAATACTTTTTAATCTGTCTTGCATTTTTTTCTGATACAACATTTGGATCGTAGCTTACTAAAGATTCCAAATTTTTAAATACAGTCATCATCACAAGAGATGCATGTCCTGCCCACATTCCAATTTCAATTACTTTCTTTGGATTAATTATTTCTTGCATCTCAATCCAAGGATTAATCATGTCTGGATTATTTAAATCAGTTCCACCCCATTCATCTTTTGGATAACGTAAGTAATGATCGTCAATGTTTAAAATGTTTTTCGCCATAACTTTGTATTAACTCTCTATCAACTTGATAACTCACATTGGTTGCTATAATAGTTTTTCGTGTATTACTTTTTATTATAGGAGATCTATGTACTAAAAAAGTTGGAAAAAATATCAACTGCCCTTCTTTTAAAGGAATATCATAATGTAAAAATTCAGTCGCTTCTGACATTTCAGGTAGTTCTAAATAATATACTACTGCCCAATGTCCGTTGTGTTGATGCCAACCAAAATCTGAGTTTTGAGTATATTGTTGAAACCAAGGTTTTATTTTTTTATATTCTGGTTGCAACCCGTATATTTCAGCAACTTCCATTACATATGGATATATTAATTGTTCAAATAATTTTTCATATGTTTTTGGTACATTCATAGGATAGTCATACAGATAACCTTTTTCATTTGGCTCTATATTATTTTTCTCTATCATCTCTTCTATAGATTTCAAAAGCAGAGGTTTATACTGCTCATGACCTTCTACATCAAACACATGGATATGATCTGGAAGCTTAGGCTGATTCTCCAGTAATGTATTCATATATGTATTCCCATTTAGAAAAGGTTGGAAAATCTTCGTTATGCATGTTGTGAGCATGTTCTACAACAAGACTTTCTAATCCAAGACTATCGCCTAATTCAGCATTTTCTAATTTATCTTCAATCCAAATCAATCCGGAATCAGCATAAGGTGCAAGAACATTGTCTTTATCAGCTCCAGTATCTTCAAAAATAAACTTAGTAAATGCAGTCTCACCAAATAGCTTTTGAGTATTTTGGATACGAAGCTTTTGAGCTGATTCATCTTTGGACAGAGATGTAATCATATGAAAAGTATATCCATGCTTACGGTGTAATAGATCTACGTAATACATGGCATCACGTAGCGGTGGTAAGAAGCCAATGGCTGCAGATTCATTAAACATCTTACACATTAGCTTTTTTGTTTGACGATCTAATCCATACCGATCGCCCATATCATAACATTCTTCACCACCATCAACCATTTCATAGCCGTGGCTTTGCATCCAAACATTAAAAGCATACTCCCAATTCATGAGTACGCCATCGCAATCAGTAAGAATTACCTTGTTTAAATTGTTCATCATATAGTTCTCCTTCATTATATTGGTATTCTAACACATCTTGAGGAGAATGTACATAGTTTTTTTCAGATTTTGATTCTTTGATACGAAAATCTTTTTCTTGAGATCGTGTTTTGTTTCTACCACGTTTTTTATTGCGGGGATCAAATCTAGAATATTTTGCCATTTACCTTTCCTAATAACCTAGCATTTCTTTTGTCATAATATAATCTCGGACAAAGTCTGATCTTACAATGTCTTCCCATCCGAAATTAACAATAGTAAAGTTCTTAAGCTGTTCAACAATCTGTAAGAACCTTACAATTCCTTGTTTATCATCATCAAATTTAAAATCACTTTGTTTGTAATCACCACTAAATATAATTTTACTATGACGGCCAACGCGAGTAATTACAGAATCTAATTCATGAAAGTTTAGGTTCTGCATTTCATCAACAACTATAATCGTATTGTCAAATGTTTGACCGCGAATAAACGATGTAGATTCAAATTGAATTTGATTTGCTGATACCATTTTATTATATGAAGTCTTATCTCCAAAAAGCTCATGGCAGATAGATTTATATGGTGTGGTAAAAGCTTCTTCTTTTGCTTCTTTATCTCCTGGTAAATAACCCATCTCTCTTGTGGGGACCATTGAGCGTACAATAACTAGTTTATCCCATTCAGTTTCTTTATCTAAAACATCTTCTAATGCCAGATAAAGAGCCATAAAGGTTTTACCAGTACCGGCAGTACCAGTTAACACTAAGTTATCACCATCATCCCATGATTTATATGCAATTTCTTGATTTTTTGTGAGAGGATCAAACTGGAGTAAATCATCCAATTTGACTGACATAGAATTGTTAACAGACTTTTGTCGTTTCATGTGTTCATTTTATTACGAGGAGAATTTTTAGAAATTTTACCAAGAACATCTTTCCATCCGTCCCCAGCTTTGTTTACAGTCATTCCATGTTGACTAATAAATTTTGCAGTAGCTAGCTTTTGAGTCCACTCTCCTGTGGCTAAGATTTCTTCTCGTTCCGCTAAGGAAAGAATCATTTCTTTCTCTTCACCGGTCTCATTATTAATCATTGTGTATGATGGCATTTGATTTGTGTGGGGGACCGAAGTCCCCCATGTCCTTTCCTATGAAACTTGTTCCAATCTTGATTGTAGAAAATCACGTTTTCGTTTTAACTTTGAAAGCAGGTCTTTATTATTTTTTTGTTTTACCCTCTCCATATAATTAGTTAATTCCAATAAATCGTTTTTAAGTCTATCAAGTTGGATTTTACTCATTTATACTCCTATTTAAAGTTATTTGAGAATTAAGTTTGGAAATGCCTCCTGTACTAGTTTCTTGGTTATACCCTTAATTGGCATCTTTTTGTTAATCATACCAACAAGGAGCTCTGCATCTCGAGGATGAATTGACTCGAGAATATCTAAAAACATCTTTTCTCTTTTTGGCTTAAGCATTCTATCACCGGCCCCGCCTTTTACAAAATAAGCTAATTTCTTATTATGTTGAGTCCAGTTTGAAGGATGAGATTCAGCTGCTGCGGGTTCATAAGGAACTTTTCCTTCTGGTAAAAGCCAAACAATTGCTTCATCAAAAGTACCACGAAGAAGATCTTTCAGTGGCCAATTGTTTTCTTCTTTTCTGAGAAGTTCAATCTTTTCAGCTTTAGTTTTCGTTGATGAAATTTTTTCTAGTATTTCAAATGTATAAAATGTGGTTTTGTTTACCATCTCAAATGAAGTCCTTTACGTCTTCTAATAATCTACGACATCTTTTTTCTACAAGATAGTTAAACACTTTGCTTTTGTTTTGTGTTTTATCTTGATTGTCATAAGTATATATAATTTCTTTTTTTAGTTCTTCAGGTGTAAATTCTAAACTAATAAGTCTCATATTACGTTCGACATTACGTTTAATTTCTGGACCTTGAGAACTAGGATCTTCCATTAATGCTTCCATGATTGGCCGTCTTAGTGGCGTTTGGCGAGAACCGTCAACAAAAACATTGTCGCCAGAAAGCACATTAGGTACGCCATCCGAAGTATCTCCTTTTAATATAAGTTCAAGTAGTTGTTTTCTTGGATGTTCTACTTTTATATATTTCTTTGTCATAGGAGAAAACTGTGACACATTGTTATATTTTTGCAATTGTGCAAAATCTTTATCGGCTGATACAATCATGACTTCTTCATGATTACCAAACTCTTGAGTATTTTCAACTAACACGCCAATGACGTCATCAGCCTCACAGCCATCAACCTTAATTGTTTTGTAAGGGAAGTACTCACCGAGTTCGTCCCATACCATATTGGTTACACGGAACACTTCATTCCAATCCATTTTGGAATCTTTACGGCTTTTCTTACGTGATGCTTTATATTGTGGAAATGCTTTATAACGCCAGTTATTACCAGCATCACCAGCAATTACAATCTCACCATACTTATCTTTGAACTTGGTACGGTACATACGGATTGAATTTAGAATCATATGACGGATAAGATTCTCGTCAATATCTAATTTTTGAGTTACAATGTTGCTGATTGCGATACCATTGTAGTCAATAATAATCATAATAATCTCCTTTATGTTAGATCTATTCTAACACATCTTCATCTGATTGTAAACCTAAAATATGCTTTCTGTGAATTTTTCCTCCAACAAAAGCATTATAATATTCATCTGGCTTAAGAAGAACGTCATATTCTAATTGGTATTTCATTTCATAGTAAGAACATTGGCCTTTTGTCTTACAGAGTTTTAGAATCTCACGATGGTAATTGTCTTCACCTTTTTCTTCTACAAGCAATTGTACTTCTTTACTTGAACCAAAATACTTTCTCCAGTCAGACTCAGCACGCGTTCTAACTCTACGTTTTCTTTTCTTTGTTTTTGGTAATATTTTAGGTTTCCAGAAAAATTTCTTACCAATATATTTCATACCGGTATCAAGTTCTGTAATCATATAGACGAAGCCCTGGTATTCCTCAGGTGTTTCATCAAACTCTTTTCCATTATAATGCCACATAAAAAAAATAGCCCCTTTCGAGGCTATTTATTAATCATCTTCAATTAGTTCAAAGACCGAATCTTCTCCACACATTGGACAAAATTGTGGAGTATTATCATCTTCGACTACTACTTCTGTAACGCTATCACATACTTCGCATTCTGTCCAATATGTTTCTTCCATTTGATCTCCTTAAAATGTTATTTCGCAGGCACCGCCTTGACATGCCGTAGCGCCCATGGTATCTATATCTGTAAATCTCTTTTCATTTAGTTGAGCTACAAAATCTACAGCTGTAAAGTTTTGTTGAATCTTTGTCCATTTATGTAAGAGGAACACGTCTTTCAAACAATATTCTGTTTCCTTTGTGTCTCCCATAAAGTAGTTATCAGCAAATTTATTAAATCTACGGATCCATTCAGAACGAATATCAGATACCTCACCGCGCCATTCCTCAGGCATTTGAGCTACTTGACATGCTTCCCACAAATCTCTAAATCCTTGTTTACGTGTATCAACAATTAAACCAGATGCGAATAATGCAGCTTTGCCATATTTATCAACGATTTGATCTTGTGAAAGAACTTCGGTCATCGGCGCTTGCGCAAAGTCTTTATCGCCCGAACCACCCAAGAAACTAATACCCGCAAAAGAATGGCGATTGTCATAAACATAATCCTCTACTTGTGACCACATATGAGGTTGTACTGTTACAGTATTTGATACGTTATGACGAAGATCTGGATTTGCACAACGCTCTGGACTTGTACCAGCTTCTACCCAATTGTTTTGTACTACTTTTACTTTTTCCAGTAAGTTAGTTCCATATAGATCTTCTTTATATAGAGAACCTTCTGGAGAAATAACTGGGAAAGCTACACAATAATCTGTATTACTTGCTGACCAGACAGATTCCTCAACCATGTAAGGATTTGACTGAGCGATGAGTTGTGCAACTTCTGACTCTTTATTCAACTGAACATGTCTTAGGTACATTGGAGCGTGCTCTGCGTGAATGCCAGAGGCCGTCTGGAGTAGTACCGAGGCGTTACCAGAAGGCTTAACGCAAGTAGTACGAGCAGCTGGATTAATGCCAATAAGTGCTGCAACTTCTTCATTTACAGTTTTGACAATTTCAGCTCCTTCATTTTGAACTTCTTTATCAAACAAAACATCTGGATTATTCATCCAACCAGTAATTGATACACCAAGTAGTGCTTCACGATCGAAGATTTTCTTTGATGTTTCACTAAGATATTTGAAGTCAGTATAACCAGCCTGTAGTGTACCCATGATAGATGCTGCACGACATGCTTTAAAGAACTCTTCTTTTGTAGTACACTTACCACCATTAATTTCAGTTAGGTTACATCCTTGCCAACCGGATTGTCCTTCAAACTGCGGATACATTCCGATCTCAACGCAAGGATTGGTTGTAAAGTCTTTGTCCTCGACGAAGTAAAAACCGGGTTCACCGAACTCTTTGATAGACCCCATAATTTTCTTGAACTCTTCTCTCGTAATCTCATCTCTAACAATAACAGCACTATTATTAGAGCGACCACGTTGAGGATTATCGATAAACCAATTACCAGTTTTAGCATTAATCATCTCCTCATCATTTGGTGAAAACAAACAAATCGTAGCTGAACGACGAACCCCACCAGCAAGTACTGCATCAGCTGCATGCATTGCAATGTCATAAACTTCAATAGGCTTTAGACGATTACGACCAGATAGTACAATACCTTGAATCATATGTTCAATTTTATCTAGAGCTTTACGTAGTGGTTCTGGTCCTGGAGCTTTAAATCCACCAGAAATCTTAGCACCCTTTGGACGAATATTTTGCAAATCAAAATAAACTTTACGTCCTTCAAACTCTGGATGTGTACCACCACCAACAAAGTATGAAGACATTAGAACTGATAGAGAATCTGCCCAACCTTCAATTGAGTCCTCAATCACGTAGCCCTTCGCCTGTTTCTTTCTTTCCGCGACATCAGGCAACTTAGCAACGTGGTGTTCCTGCACTGAGAAGCCTGCGCCAGCCCCACAGAGAAGGATATAAAATAGCTCGCCAAAGAATGCAGCTCTATCTGCGTATGAAGAAGTACAATTGTACATTCTCATTTGGTGTTTACGCAATTGTTCACCACCAAATTGTAAAGCACGTTGAGCGCCTAGAGCATATTGTAGTTTATATAGAGATTCTGCTTCATCAATAAGGTGTGAAAGTTCTGGAGACATTTTGTCTTTATAGTAATCACGGTGCATATTCATTACACGTGTTACAGCTTCTTCCCATGTCTCGTATCGATCTTGTTCCTCATTCCATCGACTGTAACCTTCATAGAATTTTGTTTGTGACATTAGATGTCTAGTATTTTTGTCTTGGGAATTAGAAACAACTTTGAGCATAGTGACCTCGTTAAAATGTGTAAAAAATAGTACGCACAAGAATTTGCGCGTATGAAGTTCAGTTTTCTTTATTGGTAGAATTATATATCAAAACTCCGGATTCGAAAACCGGTAAAATGATGGTTAAAAATAAAAATTTTATTCTTTTTTATGTGTAGTCAAAAGAAATTTCGTTTGCTTCTGGTGATGATAACATTTCAATTCGTTTGTTGTTTATAAAATAGTCATATACAATATCGCTAATATATAAATGACCATCAATATTGAAGTGAAAACCATCTGTTTTATCAAACCCAAACAATTCTAAATGATTATATAAACCTGTGATCGCTTGATTTGATATAAACGTATTCATATCTAACTCTTTATACAAAGGATCTTCTTCCATATCTTTGAATCCATAAAAATTTAATATGAGTAATGGAATATTTAGTTCTTTACATAATTTTTGAAAAGAGCAATGTTCTATTAAGCTTCGCAATTTAGGTTCTACAAGTGTGGTATCTCCAACTGGTCTAGTTTCTGAATACAGCTGTTCTTCATACTTTTCTTCATTATCAATGACGTTTTTTACTCCAACTCTAAGTATTCTCCTTAAAAAAGATCCAGTATGTTTTTCATTTTTTTGAAGCTCGTATCCTCTCCAACTAAACAATTTTAGATAATATTTGCCATAGTCACCAACTTGAGTATCAAAATTATTTGGTAATATTCGACCAGATTTGTTTCCACTGAAAATATGATCTCTAAAATTATCTGAGGTTTGCATGATTACATATTTTGGAAGATCTTTTCTTTTATGTTTAGCCCAAATCAAATAGGTATAAAGTTCTTTATAAATTAATCTATTTGATTTTCCTTGAAGAGATAAATTTATAATTGGCATATCCATTTTATCAGATAAAATTTCTGGCCAATTAAGATTTTTATGCTCTGGATCTAAACTTGTAGAAGTGCTAAAAGAACATCCATTAATCAATATCATTATAAAAAACTCGTGTTTTATTTAATTTTTCAAATAGAAAACAATCATATCTATCGTTTACAATTGGCCGACCTCTAATATTGAGAGAAGTATTTAAAAGCATCGGCACACTAGTTTTTTCGTAAAACTCTTCTAAAATTTTCCTTAAAATTGATGGATTGTCTTTTCTTACAATTTGAACTCTTGCTGTTCCATCAACATGAGTCACAGATTTATAATCATGTTTAGCATCACAGCTGTACTGCATGTATTCATTCATCGGTCCTTCAAAGTATTCATTAGCATATTCTTCCAAGATTGCAGGTGCAAAGGGTCGAAATTTTTGGCGCCGTTTAACTTGATTAACTGTGTCTTTAATATCTCGTCTGGGATCAGCAATAAGGCTCCGATTCCCCAAAGCACGAGGACCAAACTCTGCACGACCACTAGCAATCCCGCAATAACTATACTCAAGCAAATGGTCAACAACTTCTGTAGCATTTATTTCTCCCATTTCATAACCAAGATAAGGATTTTTCCATTCTATTTTATTTTTATTATTTGCTAAACCCCAAGTTCTTGCAGCAGATCCAATTGAGGATCCACCATCAGTTGGATTAATCGCTATCCACATGTCTTGGAATAAAGGTCTAATTTTAGAATTGGCCACAATGTTTTGTGCAACACCACCACTGTAACAAAGCTTAGATCCATATCCTCTTGCAATGACCGCTAATTTCATTATTTCTTTTTCTGCTAAAGCTTGAATAGAACAAGCAAAATCATACTTTGCTGTTTCTGCATATTCTTTAAATTTATCAAGAATAATACTACCCATAAAAGCATTTATAGGTGTATCAGCACAATCATTTGCAATGTTTTCAATTTCTTCTAAAAAGCTAGGTTGTCCATATGCCGCCATACCCATTACAATATATTCTTCTTGTAAAGCTTTTAATCCTAGAGCCTTTGTTGCCATTGCATACAAAAACCCAATTGAATCAGGATATTTTTTCTCATATAATAAATTGAAATTAGAATCCATTATAGTAGCTGATTGGTATTCACCAAATCCATCAATTGTCATAATGACTGTATCAGTAGATGTATCCCATGGGCGAGTATAAAAAGCTCCAGCACCATGTGATTCGTGATGAGTATAAAATTTTTCGTAATGATAAGGTCTTTTTTTCTTAAAATCATCTAATCTGATAAGATATTTTTCTTCAAACTCTTTACTATACTGTGGTAGAGATTTTAAGATTGGATCTAAATGTTTGTCCCGTAATTCCATATCTTCATAAAAAGATATGTGGTCATCGTCTTTAATTAAACCATGAAAGTACGGATGCAGTAGAGCATCATTTTTCTTTTTACTAAAGCGCTCGCTTTCAGATGCAAAGCTAATTGTTCCATCTTCTTCAATAAAGCATATGGCTGCATTATGAAAATTTTCAACTATGCCACAATATCTCATTTTTTACCTTTTTAGGGGTTTACGTTTCTAAAAAACGTGGTATAATAAATCTACTGATTTTTTGGAGTGGGTGGAGTAGGCTCTTTTTCAGTTAAAGCTTCTTCATAATAGACTATGATAGCTTGCTGATCTTTAACGTACCTACGTAATTCTGCAATTCCAAGAGCAAGGTTCTCGTATCCTTTTGGAGTAATTGCAAAAACTACAGTATTACCAGTCTTGCCTTGAATCTCTTTAATTTTTTCTTCAAGGTTTTCTTCTGTAATAACAAACCAGTCAACCGGAGGAAATTGTACTGCCTTCGGTCTTTCCTGAATAGGAATATTTTGTTTTTGGTATTCGGTAGTGACTACTACCTCAGCCTCCGGAGTTCTCCCGCTGCACGCTGTCAGTATCAACGGGCTCATCGCTAGGAGGAGTAGTTTCGTTTTCGATCCGGTTAATAAGCTTTTCAACTGCTGCGTTAACCCTGTCTTCGAGTCCTTGTGCATTTGTTAATGCCTCCATAGTCAAGTCAATTTTAGCAAACACACCTCTTAACTTGTCTAGGTGCTCTTGCGATTGTTGTAATCTTTTAGTTAAATCTTTATTTAGTTGCTCATTTTTCTTAGCATCAGCTGCCATAGTCTCTACAGTGTTTTGTAGTGTCTCAGCTGCAGATTTTAATTTAACATTATTCTCTCGGAGTGTACCAATTGTTTCTTGTGACCACATATAATAGGAGTATCCGCCGTAACCAACGCTACCTAGAATACTCATTAAGAATAACATTAAATATAATTTAGCCATCCATATACTTCCTAAATCGTTTTAATATAACTGGAACTTTATCTTTTCTCCTACGGCGGTCAGTCATATTTATAGGAACTCCAAGACGTCTACGTAAAATATGTTTAGGTAAACGTGGTCCCATGTTTTTTGTATCCTGTGGAATACCAGCGTCCGCAGCAGTCATTGCTTCTTCTTTTATTCCAGACATTTTCATTACTTTCTCTTTTGCATACCATTGTGGACTAAATGTATCATGCCATTCCCAATCACGAGAACGCTTGTCCCATTCCATAACTTTCCATTCGCCTTTATGGCGTTCATTATGATCTAGTTGTTTTTCGATTTTAAAACGCCGACCATTAGAAAATGTAATTTCTTTCTCACCATTTGGCCCAGCTTTTTTCCATCTTGGCTTCATCTTGCCAACTCTCCGATCGAAACATAAATCTTTTTATTTGTTCTTATATGTGTAGCTTCGTATATATTTATACCAAAGATTTCTCCAACAGGATAGCACTGATCTTCTACTCGAATCTTATCACGTACCTTTACCATTTCGTCTAGAGTATCATTTAAAAGTTTATTATTTAATACTTTATAAACACCAGGAGACAATCTCATATCTGGTAAAACAAACCAATCACTTTGTTCTGATAATAAATCTAAAGGATCTATATTTAAAACTTCATTTGCTTCTTGTAATTTCTTATTAGAAATACCAAACTTTTCTTTTAACAAATAAAGTGCAGTAGCATAGGAAGCAAATTTACTAGAGCCTCCAGGTGCTTTTGCAATAATCTTTTTTATATTGAAAACTAAACGATGGAATGGTGTGTAATAGTCTTTATACTTGTCTCTATTATCCATAGTGTCAAGCGTAAATTCTTTATTACGGTTTCCATTCTTATCTATGATACCAGCTTTAAACGCTTCGGTATCTTCAAATGCTGTGGTGAGCAGTCTTAAGAAACGAAAGGTGTATACTAAATCACCAGCTCTTTTAATGATTCCCATTATATTTTCCTTAGTTTTTCTATAACTACCTTGTCCATTTCTATGTCGGTATATTGATCGTTTCTAATATGACGTAGGAATATCAAAAATGGCTTTAAGGCTGGCCAATATTTAGAATCAATTTGATATTCTAACATCTTTAAACAAGGTTCAATATCAAATACATTAAATACTACAATTAAGTGATTAAGTACTAACCTTTCCGACAATTCACCTGTTTTATAATGACGTTTTAATAGACGCTTTAGATACATGAATCTTTTTAAATCATCATAAAATTCTTCAGCGTCTATTACTTTTGGTTTATAATAATGCTTTGCAGCATATAACAAAAAGTTTTTTGAATCTAATTTTTCAAATAATTGCATGGTTTACCTTATAAAGCATTTTACTTTATTTAGGCAAGATCCCACGCATAGTTTCAATCAATGATTTCTTAGATTTACGACGATCAAGTTCAACCCCATGTTCACGCCCTAGTAATTCTAGTTCGGATTTTGTCATAGTTTCCAGATCATCAATCTCGCCATCATCGTTCAAATCTGCAATTAGATCATCATTTTCTTCTTCAACTTTTGTAGCGGCTGCAATTGCTGCTTCAATCTTTCCATTCTGAATATCGTCATGGATCGCCTGATCTACGGTAGTATTACCATAAAACTCATCAATCTGAGCTTGAGTAAATCTAGCAGAAGCATAAACTTCACCACTATTTGGATCTGTCCATCCATTCGGTCCTGGAATTGCATTTGCACACCATCCTGGGGGTTTAATTGCCATAATATTCTCCTATGTTTCTTTTGTTACTACACCTTTAACTGGATTGATGATGTTCTTATCGCCTTTAGCGTTATCACCAGGACGAGTCTTAGCAGAACCAGTTACTCTACCAGCTTTCGATGCATCATCATGACCATCTTTTTCTTTATAAGGAGCTTCTTCACCACCGGATTTCATATCCTTTTTCATATCCATAGCGCCTTTATTATTCTTTTCTTTTTCATCCCAATCTTCTGGCTTTGTAGCACCTTTATAATGCTTAGCACGTTCTTCCATAATACGTGCATATACTGGAGGAAGAGTAGATTCTTTCATACCAGATGCTTTCTGACTTGCCGCCTTCGCCGCTTTGATTGCATCTTTAGTACCATCATGATCAGCACCAAATTTTTTGTGCATATTAATTACATGCTGATGTGCTCTCGCAGCATTATCGTGTTGTTCAGCGCCTTTTGGCCATCTCTTACCTACAGGCTTTGCTTTTGCTGCATGACTAGCAGCAGCCTTTTTATGCATTTCAAGATCGACCGCTTCATCAACTGATTCACGTTTATCCATATAAGCTTTTGTCTTACGTGCTTTTGCCATTTGCTTTTTAGCATAGTCCATTGAACCCTGTGCAGCTGCCCCTTGAGCTTGAGACTTACGTCTGACATAAGCAGACTTTGCTTTATCCATTGAGATCTCATCGATCTTAGCTTCAGCAGCCATAGTCTCTTTTTCTTTTTTCTCTTTCTTAGGATTCATAACAACTTCATCTTCATTAGTTTTCTTTTTATTACGCATATGTTTAAAGTCGTCGCCATCAATGTCGCCATCTTTATCCATATCCAACTTATGTTGGTTTCCAGTTAGTTTCTTTTCGTTGACTTCAGAATATTTCTCAGCCAACCTTTTGATCCATTCGCTCATTTGTTTCTCCTTACATCCAAAGTTGAGCTGCGATTGATCCTGCTGCAGCAACGATTGCTACCCAGAACAGCTTGTTAATTACTTGCACAACACGTGCATTATCATCTACTTTCTTTTCAATATCATCTAACTTTGCTGAGAATTTATTCATTCTCTCAAATGTTCTATCGTGATCTTCTTTCAAACCTGCTAACTTTTCCTCTGCGCGAGCTAATGTAATCATAGCTTCTGCCAGTTGATCGAGTTTTGACTCAATTCTATCAAGTCTTGTGTTAGTGTTCTCAGCCATATTTATTACCATTTTTCTTTATCAGCCCAGTAAGCTGCAGACATCTTACCTTTAGCGATATTTTTGGCATGACGTGCTTTAAAAGATTTACGTCTTGCTTTTTGTCTATCTGATTCGCCTTTCTTAGGAGCTCCTGCTGTAGAAACACCTTGCTGACCAAATCTAATAGTTTTAACCTTGTCACCTTGTTTAGCTACAACAATATGAGATTTTGTTGGATGACCTGGTGTACGCTTAGCTTTATTGAAACCAGATACTCCAGCTCTCTTAAGTGCTGGATGTTTTTCTTCCATAAAAGATTTAAAAGATAACATTATTCTTCATCCTCTTCTTCGTCTTCATCACCTTCATCTTCCTGACCTTCCATATAAGAATAAACATCTTTAATGTAGTCAGCAGCTTTTGTGATTTTGTTTTGGACCCATTCAGGTAAATTTTCGTTATCTTCAAATTTGTCAACAAGGTCAGATGCTTGATCAACCATTGCTCTTAATTGAACTTTAGCCATTTCGCCTTCGTAATCGTATTCACCAGGATCTTTATAAGCTTCTCTTACTTGTGAAAACGTTTTCATTTCTTTTTACCTTTATTATCTGGATGACCTTTTCCACCATCTTTTCTATTTGCCCATACCGCTTTTTGCTGAGCATAAGAAACATAACCTTCTTCTTTAGCGCCACGTTTTGCAGATAGATAAGCCGCAATAGCCATTTCACGGCGTTCTTTATCTGACTTACCTTTAAACTGTGGTGCATCTGACTTTTTAAAATCATCTACCCAAGCACCCATACCATCAGATACTTTTAGTTTTTCATTTACATATTCAACTGATTCTTTTTTGCTATTATAGCCAAGTCCAAGAGATTTACGGAAATGTCTGTTAGCAGCTCTGTCTGCCATATCTTGGCCTTTATTGCGCTTTTTCATAGTCTTCAATTCATCAGAATGATCTGGTCTTTTGCCATCTTTCGGAGGTGTTAAAATTTTACGAACAGCTGAATTACGTGCTTTATTACCACTTGCATCAGCTTTCTTTCTATAACTATCTAATGCACCTGGACGATCTAGTACTTCATCCACTTTGGTTTCTTCTTTTGCTAATCTGTTTACAGCTCTGTTGATACCTTGACGTCTTTTAAGTCCTTTTTTACTATCCCAAGGACTAGCACCTCTTCCAACATCGTATGCGTTTTGAGTACGATCATCACTTGCTTTTTTGACATATCTAGCAAGAGTTGACTTTTTCAATTCATTTACATTATCTTCTGTAGCCATTCTAGCTTTCATAGCTTCAAGATCTTTTTTCAATTTATCTTTGCCCATAGCTTTTGCTACATTTTTCATACCAGAACCTTGAGTAACACCTTTTTTAATAGCAGTCATTGATAGTTCGTCAACCTTTGCTTCTTTCTTAACTGCACCTGGTTTTAGTTTACCTTCACTATCACGATCAGCTTTTTCTTTATCCATTCTAATTTTTTGCAATGGCGACATCATTCTTTTTGCTTGACCTTGAGGCTCGTTATATGCTTCACTCATCGCAGCCTTGGCTTTCTTATGAGCTTTCGTATGATGCTGAAGTTTATTCATGGCCTTAGTCATAGCATCAGCAGACTTAGCAGCTTTCATATCAGCTCTAGCATCTTTTATTCCTTGAGCGTGGTGCTGAGCTTCTTTTGAAGCATCCTCGTTTTTTACAACGTTTTTATCAACAGGAACCATTCTAATTTTAGGTTTCCCGTCTGGCCCAACGTATTTTTCTGGTTTTTTATCTGCTGATCTTACTGCCATTTTTTTTATCCTTTTACTCTCGCCGCCAGATCTTTGTCTGCCTTGCCCCATGTACCTGATGATTTAGTAACAAATGAATTTACTCGAGCCATACCCCATTGCTGTGGTGTGGTTCCCGGCCTATGACCAGTTCGCCAAGCAGCTACTCCTCGATTATAAACTTTACGTAGGATACCAAGAGGCATACCTGACTTTTCTGCTTTTTTCTTGAGACCAGCGGTAGCGTCTTCTGTGATATACGCTTTAAAGTTAATCATTTTAACTGCCTTTTTTCATAGGTTTTTGTTTTAAATATTCTGCTCTTGAAATAGGTGGTCCACCATATTCTTTCATATTTTGTTTTTTGACATCTCTTAGACGTGCTTTATCCATCATACGATCATGCTTTTTCTTATCCATCTCTTTTTCACGATCAATACGCTTCTTAGCCATATCAACATGGCCGTCTTGTTCACCAAACATCTGGCGATAGCGCTTAGTATGCTTAGACAATTTAGTTTTTGAGGTGTGATCTCCAGGAGCCTTTTTATACGCTGCTGGATTATCATCATCCATTTTGGCTTGTTTTTTAAACTGGCGATCTCTTGCAATCTTTTGAGCTTTAGTCAAACCTGTATGGTAGCCAGCAGGTTGTGCACCTGGACGATCTTTAATATCAGGATCTTGTTTTGCTTCTGGTTTTAATGTTTTTGGATAGTTCTTATCACCTGGTTTTAATCTAGGCTTACCGGCTTCACGTCTTTTACGTATATTATACCAAAGTCCATTACCCTCATTCTTTTCTCCAGGTGTCATAGATTTTGCTTTTTTAGTAGCTTCAGGCGTTCCCCATTCGTATGGAGTTGTGGCTTCATTTAGTGCTTCTCTTATAATACCATCAAAATCATCATTTGGAAGATTCTGTACTTCCCACGATGGTTCAAAGTTCGGATCGACCTTGGATACATCGTCCAACCAACATCTCCAGGTTTCACCTTTTGATTCTACAATCAAATAATTTGTACCAAGGTGTTTGATCTTACCAACAATACCATGTTTAGTCATGACTACCTGTTCACCTTCTTCAAAGATATTATCTCTCAAATAAGCTTCGCGAAGATCTGAAACCGGAGCAAGTTGTATATGGTTTTTAAATTCTGTGGCTTCTTTTAAACCCATACCTTTACGTACGTCATTGAATAGACGTTTTGCATCTGGATTTGACATGGCTTTTGGTAAGCCTTGGGCGAATGCTGTGAAATCATTATCCTTTGCATTTTGGCGCTGTTTGGAGGCTGACATACCTTCAACACCTTCAGCATCTGGATCTCTATCACCAGCAGAAATTACATTGATTTTATTAAAATTATAGAAGCCATGACGAGCATCTTGACCATTGTACTTATTCATTAAAATATCAAATTCACGTACACGATCTTGACCTACAACCATGACTACATTTTTAAAGCCCTCATTGTGAAGAGCTACTAATGCATCAATAGCTGTCTTGACTTTTTTATTAGCCATAACAGAACGAGCATGCTTAGGAAACATTTTCCTTACATGCTTAATTTTTTCTTTGTATTGTAATGGATTTTTGTTTTTATCTTGAGACTGAGATACAAAAACACGATAAGGGCTTTTACCTGCCTTTTGAGCAAGAACATCTAGTAGCTTACCATGACCAATTGTAGGAGGGTTCATTCTACCAAAGGTAAAATAAACTGTCTTTTCCTCTTCAACAAGAAACTGACTAAATTTGTTAATCATTTTTTACCCGCGTTTTCTGGCTAGTTCTGCTTTACGAAGTTGAGGAAGAAGCTTCTTTGCAACTCTATTAATTCTAGGTTGCATTTTATCTAACCGCTTCTCAATCTCTTGCTTTCTTGCGGGAGTGAGTTCTGCCTTAGGAATACCTTTAGTAATCTTTTTAGCAATAGCATTCCGTGCAGCTTTTTGAGCTCTACGTTTTAGTACTGCCTGATTTGCAATTTTAGCTGCAGCTTTTTTACGACCAACTTTTAGTCTAGACTGATACTTTTTCATTTGACGAGCTCTTGCACGTCTTTGCTGCATTGTCAACGCTTCATCAGTTGGCTCTACAGCTTCACCTGTATTACCAGTTGGAGTATCCATTTTGCGCTTTTTAGCGTTTCTTGCAAGTTGACCATCTCCAGTTTGTGTATAGTCAACAGTTAAAAAATCTTTAAATCCTACTGCCATTTAAGTCCTCGTTGGCTTGTCCCATCCCTTTAATATATCTGGTGAAAAGTTGTTGTATGAGAATTCCATACGATCAACAATTTTCACTGCATCACCACCAAGTTTGTCAATTGCTACATAACCTTCTGCTCCGGTTACTTTATAACCATTGCGTGTTTTTACAAAGGTATTAATATTACCAAGTTTATTAAGGTTATTTATAAGTTTTAATTTTGCCAAAACTATTACTTTTTGCAAATCAAACATATATTTTAAAGAAGTTTTATTTTCTTCTGAGAAAAATGACAAAATTTTATCTAGTTTGTCACGTTGTCCTGCTTTTCCGCGTTCGGTTTTACGCTTGGCAATCTCTTTACCGTAACGTAATCTAATCCAACGAATGAGCATGGATACATGTCGTCCTGAATCTCCAATAACTTGTCCTTTTCTGACGTATTTGTTATTGAATTGCTCAATGAGGCGCGGTAGCTCTTCCTCATTTTCAAGTCTTCGGAGCGTAGACCCCGCAATTTTGTTGAATAAGAACCCAGCTTGCGAAAGAAGTTCATTAACATCATCAGTTTCCTTTTTAGACATAGTGATACGAGTCAAATCACGTAACATGGCATCTTGTGACCATACATTTTTTGATTTCTTGAATTTGCTTACATCAACTCCATACGAAGCTCGCATAGACTCGAAGGTGTTACCAGTATAGGTCGTATGCCAGACGATTCCAATCTTTGCAGACTTAATTGCCTTAGCTGCATCCGACTTTGCTGGCACAGCATAAACGATAGTATTGGGATGAAAGGTAACATAACTTTCACCTTTAATCTTAGTTGTCTTTAGATCTCCGGGGCCATACAAAAAGTCACCTTGAACTACACCCTTGATTCCAAGAGCTGGCAGTTCTTTTAGTGCGAGCTTAAGCTTAGCAGCCAGATCACCACTAGTATCATCATCCACATCAGCACTAGTTTTATAGACCTTAGGATTCTTATTAAAGATTCCTTTTTTAGCCACGAAGAATTTTCCGTCAGATGGATCAATCCCAGCAAAAATAGCAGGAGCGCCATCCCATTTAACAGATACATTACCATCATGTACTCCTTTAAGCATATCTCTAAGTTCACGCAAAGCATTGATAGCTTGACGCGTACCAGCGACACCACCGTAGATAACCTTATCTTCGATGTGAGTCATATGTGTATTTTTCTGTTCAGTTATATGTGTTTTAAATTTTTCCATATTAGTATCTTATACTATTTCACATTAAATGTAAAC